>ERZ1048068.607-NODE-607-length-31554-cov-7.026001_pt1 | contig 31554 bp, 30 predicted proteins | sample MGYA00383098_ERZ1048068 | MGnify/ENA primary metagenome ERZ1048068 (study PRJEB29581, sample SAMEA5548368) | metagenome | biome: marine; feature: coastal; material: water | depth 1 m | study: Short-term variability in the microbial, nano- and picoplankton dynamics... | reverse complement strand
TTGTGTTCGATGATAATCATGGTGTTTCCCTTGTCGACCAGTCGGTTGAGTACGTTCATCAGTACCCGAATGTCTTCAAAGTGTAACCCCGTGGTGGGCTCATCCAAAATATACAGGGTTTGCCCCGTATCTTTTTTGGATAATTCAGTCGCCAACTTAATGCGTTGGGCTTCGCCACCTGAGAGCGTTGTAGATTGTTGTCCAAGTGTAATGTACCCCAATCCAACGTCTTGAATGGTTTTTAATTTACGATAAATTTTGGGATATGGTTCAAAAAAGCGACACGCATCGTTGATCGTCATCTCTAAAACGTCGCTAATATTTTTATTTCGATACTTGATTTCAAGCGTTTCTCTATTGAATCTCTTACCATAACATGCGTCACAATGCACATATACGTCTGGTAAAAAATTCATTTCAATGGTTTTTACTCCCGCACCTTGACAGGTCTCACAGCGCCCGCCTTTTACATTAAAACTAAACCTGCCAGGCTTATAACCGCGAATCATGGCTTCTAGTGTTTTTGTAAAAAGCTGACGAATTTCTCCAAATACGCCTGTATAGGTAACTGGATTTGATCGTGGGGTACGACCAATCGGAGATTGGTTGATGTCAATTACTTTGTCAATATGCTCCAAACCCTTTATTGATTCATAGGGGAGTGGCTTTTTTACAGCTTTAAAGAAATGTTGGTTTAGTATAGGGTAGAGGGTTTCGTTTATCAGCGTGGATTTTCCGCTGCCTGATACGCCCGTAACTCCTATCATGCTTCCAAGTGGTATGCTGAGATCTACATGTTTTAGGTTGTTGCCCGTGCAGCCTTTTAATCGTAGTTTTTTTCCGTTTCCACGACGTCTTTTTCCCGGAACTTCAATTTGTTTTTTACCTGTCAGATAGGCTGCCGTGTCTGTGTCCATCTGCTGCATATGCTTCGGGTGATCAGCAGCCACAACCTTACCGCCGTGACGACCAGCACCAGGTCCCATGTCAATCAAATAATCTGCTTTTAGCATGATATCTTTGTCGTGCTCTACCACTATCACTGAGTTGCCAATATCACGTAATTGCATCAGTGATTCAATGAGTTTTTCGTTGTCGCGTTGGTGCAGACCAATACTGGGTTCGTCTAAAATATAGAGTACCCCAACCAATTGTGCGCCAATTTGTGTTGCCAAACGAATGCGTTGTGCTTCACCACCCGAAAGTGTTTTAGCACTTCGGCTTAACGATAGGTATTCTAGCCCAACATCCAACAAAAACTGCAATCGCTTTTCTATTTCAAGCAGCACTTCATGCGCAATAATAAGTTGCTTTTCGGATAATGATGAACGAATACCTTGCACCCAGGTGTGCAATTGGGCAATGTCCATCTCGGTCAAATCTGCGATGCCTTTATCGCCAACCTTAAAAAATAGGGCTTCTTTCCTTAGTCTTGAACCTGCACAGCTAGGGCATTTGATTTCGTCCATAAAACCCTTTGCCCATCGTTTGAGTGCAGATGTATGTGCTTCTTTGTACTGATGCTCCAAAAACGGAATGACACCATCATAATCGATGCTGTAATCTCTAGTAATACCTAGTGATTTAGAGGCTACTGAAAAACGCTCCCTGCCTCCATTTAAAATTACTTCCATCGCATCCTTTGGTATGTCTTTTATGGGATCTGCAAGTGAAAAACTATAGCGTTGTGCGATGCTGTTCATTTGTTTAAACGTCCAGTTACTTTTTTCTTCTCCTACAGGTGCAATACCACCAGCCTTAATGGAGATTGATGTGTCGGGTATGATTTTTTTATAATTGACTTTGTGTACCACACCCAAACCGTTGCAAGAAGGACACATGCCTTTGGGAGAGTTAAACGAAAAAGTATTGGGTTCTGGTGCAGCATATGAAATGCCACTGCTCGGGCACATTAATTTACGGCTGTAAAAGCGTGTGTTTTCTGTTTCGTAATCATATATCATCAACATGTCATTGCCGTGAAACATGGCGGTTTCTATGCTTTCTGCAAGACGTTTGCTGTCTGTTTTTGACGCTCTGACTTGAAGCCTATCAATAACAATTTCAATGTCGTGGTTTTTATACCTGTCAAGTTTGAAATTTGGAACCAATTCCACAAAAGTTCCATCTGTTCGCACTCTAGTAAACCCTTGTTTAAAAATAGAGGCAAAAAGTTCACGGTAGTGTCCCTTTCTCGATTGTACAACAGGGGCGAGTATGGCAATTTTTTTGTCTTTGTAGGAAGAGGCAATAGCTGCTTGAATTTCGGAGTCGGTGTATTGCACCATTTTCTCGTTAGTCTGAAAACTATATGCATCAGCGGCACGTGCATAAAGTAGTCGCAGGAAATCATACACTTCTGTAATGGTGCCAACCGTAGACCTCGGACTTTTACCCGTGGTTTTTTGTTCGATAGCAATAACTGGAGATAGCCCATCAATTTTATCAACGTCGGGACGTTCTAGTGCCCCCAAAAACTGACGTGCATAGGCAGAGAAGGTTTCGATATAGCGACGTTGCCCCTCAGCATAAACGGTGTCAAATGCAAGTGAAGATTTACCGCTGCCCGATAGACCGGTAATGACAACAAGCTCATTACGTGGAATTTCCACGTCAATATCTTGCAAGTTGTGCACTCGCGTTCCTTTAACAATAATCGCATCTTTCATAGCCAAGCCAAGCTTCGAATATAATTGATTTTAGTCAAGTTTTTTAGTGAAGTGCTTCTTTTTTAAACGAATCGCAATGGCTCATGAGTTCGGGGTAGAATTTTAAAAATTGCGCCTTAAAAAAATCATAGTGGCGTTCAAGTGTGTTAGCACCCGTTTGTAAGGGTTGTAAGCCAGTCCGATTTGCCATCTTATTTAAAATAACATCAATACCTTCTGTATTGTTGTATTCCAACATCCAGTTTTGGGCTTGCATGCCCCTCAGATATCCTTGTGCGGATGGTGGCATTATGTTCACGTGTTTTTGTAATAAAGCCGTTATATCGTTGTTAAATGTAGCTAAAGACAGCTGGTGATATGTTTCAAAATAGAGTGCTAGAAAATGATCGTAATACATATCAACCAGTATCCTGCTTATGTGTCGGTATTCCTTAAAAAGTTTTTCTCTAATGGCTATGGAGGCTGCGTGTTTATCTGTAAAGCTGTCGATGCTGCGATGCATATCAACGCCCAATTGCACTTCTTTTGTGAATTGAGCCAAGTCTTTATTGCGTATATGGTCCCCAATAAAATTACCCACAACCAAGCCAGTTGATGGATAAGATAAGGCCAAGTGCGCTAAGTAATTCATGTGCGTCTGTATGCTTATATTTGACAAAACAAAAGTATGACTTTAATCGCGTCTGTTTCGGGTATTCGTGGCACTATTGGTGGCGAAATTAACGAGAATCTTACACCTGTTGATGTGGTTGCTTTTGCAGCAGCTTACGGCAGTTGGATAAAAACCAAGCATCAGTTGACTGCTGTAGTTGTAGGCCGTGATGCGCGTATTTCGGGTCCAATGGTTCAAGCTCTCGTGCAGCAGACACTTATTAGTCTAGGTATTGATGTTATTAATGTAGGCCTTTCTACGACCCCTACCGTTGAAATGGAAGTTGTTCGCAAACAAGCACAAGGCGGTATTATCATTACAGCCAGTCACAATCCCAAACAATGGAATGCGTTAAAATTATTAAACAACAAAGGCGAATTTATCAGTGCTGAAGACGGTGCTGAACTGATGCAATATGTAAATGATCAGTCCTTTGAATTTGTTAGCGTAGATGAGTTGGGTAAAATTAGTGTTACTACAGATGCACTTGCGGCTCATTTGGATGCCATTCTAAGCCTTCCACAGGTAAATGTTGCTGCCATTAAGGCAGCGGGGTTTAGTGCGGTTGTCGATGGTGTGAATTCATCTGGGGGTGTTGCGGTTCCTATGTTACTTGAACAGCTAGGCGTAAAGGTGCATAAAATTCATTGTACGCCAAATGGCGAATTTCCACATAATCCAGAGCCGCTAAAAGAACATCTTGTTGATTTGTCAGATGCTGTAACTGCACAGCATGCAGATTTGGGCATAGCCGTAGATCCAGATGTAGACCGTTTGGTTTTTATGGACGAAAACGGGCTGTTATTTGGAGAAGAGTACACCCTTGTTGCATGTGCTGATTATGTATTACAATCTGAAAAGGGTGCGCTTGTTTCTAATTTGTCTTCTTCAAGAGCCCTTGCCGATTTGGCCAACGATTACGGCGTGGACTATCACGCCAGTGCAGTAGGCGAGGTACATGTTGTTGCAAAGATGAAAGAAGTCAATGCTGTTATTGGCGGTGAAGGAAATGGCGGTGTCATTCTTCCTGCATTGCACTATGGTCGCGATGCACTTGTTGGCATTGCACTTTTCTTGTCACACTTGGCAAAGGAAAAAATCAGTGTATCTACATTAAAAGAACGCTATGCTTCATATGTGATGGACAAAAAGAAAATCGAACTTTCTCCTTCTTGGGATGCAGATGCGTTGTTGGCTGCTGTTGCCAAAACTTTTGCAAATGAGCGCGTAACCACCATTGACGGTGTCAAAATTGACTTTGACGATTCGTGGATTCACTTGCGCAAATCCAATACCGAGCCTATTATTCGTTTGTATGGTGAGGCAAAAACACAAGATAAAATGGCTGATAAAATCAATAAAATAGAAGCGGCTATTGCTGCTTTTGTCGCATCAACTTAAAGCGGTTATGTGTCCAAAAGTAAAGAGACGGATCTTCTTTTATTAGCGCTTCCAATTGTTCGTAGAACATATCTGTAATAGCGTAATCGGGTAGGGTATTGGGATTTTCAGCCAATACGTTAAACGTTGTTTCATAGTAACCTTTTTTAACTCTTCTGACTTTTGCCATCACTACGGCAACATCAAACCTTTTGCCCAGGCGTTCTGCTCCTGTAAACACAGGAACTTCATGGCCAAAAAAGCTACGGAAGTAATTCTTCTTATTGCTTTGAGGCGATTGATCTGCTGCAAACCCAATGACCGCTAGTTCTTTTTTGTGCTGCATGGCTGTAAATTGCTCCCCAAACTTTTTTCGTGATATAAGATAAGACCCGTGTATGGAGCGCACCTTTTTTAGGTACTTATCAAAATATGGGTTTTGCAATGGGGCATAAATGCCATGTGGGGTGTGTGGGGTATGGTGTCCCAAGGATAATAGCCATTCAAAATTCCCATAATGCCCTGTCATCACAAAAACGGATTTACCTTCTTTAGCGTAATTTTTTAAAAGTGCTGGATTGCTAATCGTGAACCTGCGCATCATGGTCTTTTTTGACATGCCCCTTACTTTAATCATTTCTAAAAACAGTTCGCATAAATACCGGTAGAACTTGCGTTCAATGACCAACGCTTCTTTTTTTGTTTTGGCTAAACCTGAGAGTTTAATATTCTTACGAACCACTTTTTTTCTGTAGCCCGCTACATGATAAAGTAAATAGTATAGTATGCTAGCATACGCATATAACATCCAAAAGGGTAGTAATGAAATAAGCAGCAAAAAAGGAACTGTAAAAATAAAAGTAAGTCGCTTCATTGCGCTTAAAGTATATGTATATGCTTAAAGCAGTATTTGCTCAAGGATAGGAATGAAGTCTTCTGCATGTCGTTCTTTGGCAATAACAGTTCCGTTTTCATCCAGCAGGAATAATTGGGGTATGGAGTTTACACCATAGACAGCTGCAATAGGGTCACCCCATCGCATAAGGTGGGATACTTGTGTCCAGTCTAATTTGTCGTTTTCAATGGCTTTTTCCCAAGACCCTTTATTCTTGTCTAAAGAAATCCCAATTATGGCAAGGCCATTGTCTTTATAGGCGTTATGAACCTTTACTAAGTTAGGGCTGTCAACGCGACAAGGACCACACCAAGATGCCCAAAAATCTAAAATAGTAAGTTTCCCAAGAGTTGTGTTTAGTGAAATGGCAACATCATTAGGGTCAGGCGCAGTAAAATCAGGTGCTTTATCACCAACATTAACTTCGCCATCCTCAGTTACTTCTTCCGTTTCTTTTGGCGCCACCAACTGGTTAATCTTTACAGCAGATTTTGTTTTCTTGATTGTTTTACTAAAGCTGTTATAAATCTCAAAAGCCTCTTCATTTTCAATGGCTTTGTTCATGACCAATTGTATCAAAACCATTGCTGATACATACGAGTCAGGATTGGATTTGGTGTAATCTTTTTGGAAGTTGATAAACTTGGTTTCCATTTCTTTTAGTTGCTCTTCCAAATCTTTGTATCCCAAGCTGTCACGCGATATCATGGCATTTCGCATATCGTTTTGAATTTCATAAAAAGACTTAAAAAGTGGATTGATTTCATCGATGTAACGCTTAAAAGCTACGTTAGTTTTTGTTCCGCTCACTTTCGAAGTTTGAATGCTGTCCTTGTATATCTCAACCGTGATTTCTCCTTGCTCAACAAAAATGGGTACTGATCCCCTAACGCCATCTACCCACATCGATTGGTAATCTGGTAATTTAGAAACACCAGTGTAAGAAGCTAGACCTTCTTTTACAAAGAGTGTGTCGATAACATTTGGTTTATTTTCATCATCAAAGTTGACAAGAAATATTTGGTGGTCATCTTCAACGTCAGCAGATATGTTGATAGTGTAATCACCAGAAGATGATTGACATGAAACAAAAAGTACAATTAGAGTAACTAAGAAAAGGTTTCGCATTAGAAAAATATTTCCGCAAATTTATGAAAAAGGAATTTGAATTAACCATTTACTTTAACCCTGTAGGTGTATTCAAATACAATTCTCAATCGTCGTTTTACGTTGACTGTATATATTCGTACTTTTGAAAAAAATATTTAAATGGCAGGAAATACTTTTGGAAAAATATTTAGCCTTACAACCTATGGCGAATCGCATGGTGTAGCTCTCGGAGGTGTTATTGACGGCTGTCCAGCAGGAGTAACAATTGATGTTGCGGCAATACAAGAAGACCTTAACAGGCGTAGACCTGGACAATCGGCCATCGTAACACAGCGAAAAGAACCCGACACGGTTGCTATTCATTCGGGTGTTTTTGAAGGCGTCTCTACTGGAACACCCATTGGGTTTACCATTGTCAATACCAATCAAAAATCAAAAGATTACAGCCACATAAAAGACAGTTACCGTCCTTCACACGCCGATTATGTTTACGACAAGAAATACGGCATCCGCGATTATCGCGGTGGTGGAAGAAGTTCGGCACGTGAAACCGCGGCCCGTGTGGTAGCAGGTAGTATAGCCAAGCAATTTATTGCACCCGTAAATATTCGTGCTTTTGTTTCAGCAGTAGGGGAGTTGTCAGTCGAAAACCCACAAAACACAGACGATTTTTCTACCATAGAAAGTAATCCTGTGCGTTGTCCAGACCCAGCTATGGCAGCCCAAATGGAAACCTATATAAAGCAAATTCGTAAAGAAGGAGATACCGTTGGTGGTGTGGTAACTTGTGTTATTAAAAATGTTCCCATTGGTTTGGGAGAACCTGTTTTTGATAAGCTACACGCAGCCCTTGGACAGGCCATGCTTTCTATCAATGCCGTTAAAGGATTTGAATATGGAAGTGGTTTTGCTGGTGCTTCAAGAAAGGGAAGCGCTCATAACGATTTATACAACGAAGACGGTACTACCAAAACCAACTATTCTGGTGGTGTACAAGGTGGTATTAGCAACGGAATGGACATTTATTTCAATGTTGCTTTTAAACCTGTTGCGACCATTATGCAGCATCAAGAAACCATTGACAAAAAAGGAGAAAAAGTTGTTATGGAAGGTAAGGGGAGACACGACCCTTGTGTGGTGCCACGTGCCGTTCCTATAGTCGAAGCCATGGCCGCTTTGGTTTTGGCTGATTTCAGTCTTCGTAATAACAACGCTAAAATCTAACACATGAAAAAACTACCCCTACATTGGAAAATTCTACTCGGAATGCTTTTGGGTGTTCTATTTGGTTTAATTTTTAGTCAATTTGAATGGGGTAGGGTTTTGGTTGTAGATTGGATCAAACCATTCGGAACCATATTTATTAATGTCCTGAAACTCATTGCCGTTCCTTTGATATTAGCCTCGCTAATCAAAGGGGTTTCTGATCTTAAAGACATTACACAGTTATCCAGTATGGGTAGTCGCACTATAGGTCTTTACTTATTGACAACGCTTACTGCTGTTACCATTGGTTTGAGTATTGTGAATCTAATCAAACCCGGGAATACCATATCCGACGAAACACGGACGGAGCTACTTTCAGCTTATGCCTCAGATGCAGCTGCCAAACAATCTGTGGCAGCCGCACAAAAGGAAGCAGGTCCATTACAAGCGCTAGTTGATTTGGTGCCCTCCAATATTTTTGCTGCCATGCAAGACAACGGCAACATGCTACAGGTGATTTTCTTTGCCATATTTTTTGGAATAGGCATTGTGCTTATTCCGCAAAAGAAATCCCAAGCCGTAAAAGACTTTTTCGATGCACTTAACGAGGTCATTCTCAAGCTTATTGACCTAATCATGATTGCTGCACCTTATGGTGTGTTTGCACTTCTTGCAGCTTTGGTTGCTGAAGCGCCATCTGCGGATTTATTCAAAGCTCTTGGCTTATACACCATAACCGTACTGTTGGGTTTGCTTTGTATGATATTGTTTTACTTGATTTTAGTTCGCCTTATTACAGGAAAGAAAATCGGTTTTTTTCTTAAGGGTATTTCTCCAGCACAGTTGTTGGCGTTTTCCACCTCTTCGTCAGCTGCCACACTTCCCGTTACTATGGAGCGTGTACACGAACACTTGGGCGTTGAAGAAGATGTGAGTAGTTTTGTATTGCCCATAGGGGCAACCATTAATATGGATGGAACTAGCCTGTACCAAGCCGTCGCCGCTGTATTTATTGCACAAGCCTTTGGTATGGATTTAAGCTTAGGTGCCCAATTGGGTATTATTGCCACAGCAACACTCGCCTCCATTGGCTCTGCTGCTGTTCCAGGTGCAGGGATGGTGATGTTAGTAATTGTCTTGGCACAAGCAGGAATTCCTGAAGCGGGCTTGGCCTTGATTTTTGCTGTCGACAGGCCGCTTGATATGTGCCGTACGGCAGTTAATGTCACAGGAGATGCATCAGTATCCATGATGGTCGCCAAATGGCTTGGTAAACTTGGAAAGCCCAAAGTCAAAAACTGGGACGATCACTACAAGAACTAATCGATAAACCGTTCTGCATATTTATTAGGAAGCAGGCAGTTCGTTGTGCCAAACCAATGTTTTCTGTTTTTGGCAATTAACCCATATACAAACCGCTGTAAAAAACCCGGTGTTATATAAAAGACAAACAACACCCATTTCACTTTAGGTAATTGCTTTATGATGTATTTTACTGCGTTGTGGTGTGATAACAACTCTTGATTGGTTGTTAATACCGCTACTGTTTCTGAAGATAGCTTGTAGGGTTTTGCAAAAGTGCTGTTTAGGGCGCTAAATGAAAAATGCTCGTGCGTGTCGTGCTTTAGTATGTACTGCAGACTCTTGCTGCATAATAAACAGGAACTATCGTAAAAGACAACGGCGCGTTTCACTTCTTGTTTCTTTCCACTAACTCAAGGGCTTCCACGTTTACCTGCGTGGTAAAAATGCCATAGTTAACGATGGCCTTTTTCTTTTCAAGCGTATCTATGGTGCCAACTGCCTTTCCATCAAACATGCGCACTTTGTCCCCAATTTGAAAGGTTACTTTTGGGCGAAAATTTTCTTTTGGCTTGGTTTCTTTTTGCTTCTTTTTTTCTTCGCGAACTACTTCTACCTTTTCAACTACTTCCTTCTTAATTGCACGCTTTTCTTGTTGTTCTTTTTTGTGTACGGCATTTGTCTTTCGCTTTCGTTTTGCGTTTTCGGTTTCTACAATTTGCAATAGCTCAGAAATAAGTGGACGCTTTTTGTTTGTGATAAAAAAACGTTCTGCCGCATCGTTTACTTTGTTACCAAGCACTATCATGCGTTTTTCTTGGTCAAATAGTTCTTGATAGCGCTCAAGCTTGTGCTTGACTTTCGCATTCAGCGTTTGCAGTTTGTCGTTTTCCTTTTTGTTTTTAATCGAAGTTTCTTGCAGTGCTTTAGAAGTCTTACTCATGCTGGCACGCTCCTTTTGAAGTTTGGCTATACTGGCATCAAAACGAACTTTACCTCGTTCAATTTTCTTTTTTGCCTTGTTGATTAGGCTGTAAGGGATGCCATTTTTCTCGGCTACCTCAAAAGTAAACGAGCTGCCTGCTTCTCCTGTTACCAAATGAAAGGTGGGCTGAAGACTTCTGCCATCAAACTGCATATTGGCATTGGTCATGTGCGGTAGTTCGTTGGCTAACAATTTAAGGTTTGAATAGTGGGTCGTAATAGCACCAAAAGCATTGCGCTCATAAAATACTTCAAGGAATATTTCGGCCAATGCACCACCCAGTTCTGGATCTGAACCCGTTCCAAATTCGTCAATAAGAAATAGTGTTTTTTCATCACATTTTTTCAAAAAGCGCTGCATGTTCTTTAGGCGATAACTGTAGGTGCTCAATTCGTTCTCTATGGATTGGTTATCACCAATATCTGTGAGTATACGTTCAAAAACACTCATATGACTGCTTTCATCCACTGGAAGCAAGAAACCACTTTGCAGCATCAATTGCAGTAGGCCAACCGTTTTGAGTGTGATGCTTTTTCCACCTGCATTAGGTCCCGAGATTACCACAATCCGATTTTCAGCATGCAAATGCACGTCTTGTGGATAGGTGATGTTCTTCTTTCTTTTGTTGCTCAAATAGAGTAGGGGGTGGTATGCTTTTTTAATATCAATTTCTTGCTTATCACTCAATATGGGCATTACGGCGTCCATCTCTTTGGCGTAATAGGCTTTAGCGGCGTGCATATCAATTAAAATCAGTAGGCTGGCGAATTGGTTAAAGTCATCTACAAAGGGGCGCATATAGTTTGTAAGCGCACGTAGGATTAAATCAATTTCTTCTTTTTCGTCGTAAATAAGGTTTTGAAGTTCTTGGGTATAGGCTAGAGTGGTTTGTGGCTCTATGTAAACAATACTGCCCGTTTTACTGCTGCCGTGGATTACGCCTTTCACTTTGCGTCGGTACATGGCCTTAACAGCCAATACACGTCTGCTGCCCATAACCGTTTCTCTGATGTCATCTAAAAAGCCAGAACCTTGATAGGTGCTTAACGCCGCACCAAAACTTTGACTTATTTTAGAACGAACCGTATTCATTTGTTTGCGAATAATATGAAGGTTGTCGGATGCTCGATCTTTTACTTCCCCAAATTTATCGACAACACGGTTTATTTCATCTGGAATTTCTTTGATGGGTACCTGCCCATTAGTAGCTTCATATAAGGTAGGATAACGGTCTTTGTTCTTCTTAAAAAACTTGATGAGCGTATTGGCGGTATCGACGAGGAGCAACAGCTTACGGAAGCCTTCAACCTCAATTTTGCTGTTTTCTACGTCCAGCAGCGATACTTCTTCGCTGACGTCTTCAAAGCCGTGGTTGGGAATGGGTTTTTCTTCCGAAAACGAAAGGGCGTATTCGTTTGTGCGTAACAAAGCCTTTTTAACCTCACCTGCATGATTCGAAGGCATGGTTGTCATCATCTGCGCTTTTCCAAGTGCTGTTGCACAGCGCAAAGCGGCTTGTTCTAGGACAACCCCAAATTCTAAATCATCGAGTGCTTTTTGCGCAATTTTTTTCATTTCAATTTTTGCTACCTTGAGGCAACACAAAAATAGCTTTTTTAATGAAGGTTCGACTGATAAAATCTTGGGAAACGCAGTTGGCAGATGCAATTGCCGCGCCTTACTTTGATAGACTGACCCAATTTGTGCATCAAGAATATGAGCAACATAGCTGTTATCCACCTGTAAAAGATATTTTTAAAGCCTTTGATCTATGTCCTTTTGAGGATGTTGATGTAGTCATATTAGGTCAAGACCCTTACCATGGTCCAGAGCAGGCGCATGGCTTATGTTTTTCAGTTCCTGAAGGAATCGCACTACCGCCCTCTTTGATGAACATACTTAAAGAACTCCAACAAGATATGGGAAAACCATATCCTAAATCTGGCAGCTTGTTGTCATGGGCCTCACAAGGGGTGCTGTTGCTCAATGCTACCTTGACTGTCAGGGCAGGGCAGGCGGGTAGTCATCAAAAACAGGGCTGGGAAAAATTTACAGATGCGGTAATTGAAAAACTATCCTCAACTAAAACAGGATTGGTTTTTATGCTTTGGGGCAATTACGCCAAGCAAAAAGGCAAACACATTAATAGAGAGAAGCACTTGGTTCTTGAAGCAGGACACCCATCCCCGTTGAGCGCCAACAGAGGGTTGTGGTTTGGCAACAAACACTTCAGCCAAGCGAATGCTTACCTAAAAGCACAAGGCAAGTCTATCATTGATTGGTGATTATTTTTTTGTAAATGTGATGCTACATATTGACGCGTTAACTTTTGTGCCGTTTCCAAGCGGTGGTTGCGTAATAATTTTGATGTTCTCTTTAGGAGTGCTGACGCTTTTGGCAGAAGTGAATGTTACACCGTTGTCTGTTCCTGCATCGTATACACCACCACTTATTGTTTTGGTTGCTACAAACATGCCATTGGAGTCGGTTAGGACGACGTTTGCACAGCCGATAAACCAATCTGGGCTGGGCGCAAGCATGGTTACTAACGATACGGCAGGAAACGCATCGCTGACCGTAACATCCAAAGAAATGGTGCCAACACCACCACTTAGACCATTACCCACATAAGTTTTAAGTCCTTTTTTTTGGCCAATAAGCGCTTGAAGTTCTGTAACTAGGGTAGCGGTGCTTCCAAACTCAGCCATGCTTTTAATTCCATCAGTAGCCGTTTTTCCTGTTTCAAAAAAAGTATTGTCTATTTGGTGTACCCATCCGACTAGTGGAGAGAAATGTGGTCCTGAGGGGTAGTCTGTTGGAAAATCATTTTTATTCCAATTGAAGGTAAATATAACCGTGTATTCGGCGGTCTTTTCTGGGATTGTGATGCTTATATCGTTTTGATCGCATGAAAAAAAAAGCATAAGCATAGGTGCTAACAATAGTACTCTCATAATTTGGGGTTTTAGGTTGTTTGAATATATCAATATCCGTACCAAATAGTCATTGCAATCAAACAATCTTATCCTCCTATACGCTTCACTTGATGTCCCTCTTTTCTAAGAAATGCCATGATTTTGTCTCGCATATTCCCTTGAATAATGATGTCATAATCTTTAACACTTCCACCGACACCACAGTGTTGCTTGAGCGTCTTGGCCAATGCTTTTAATGCATCTGGAGAGCCTTCAAAACCTTTAATAATGGTAACGGTTTTACCCCCACGACCCTTATTGCTAAAGTGTGCTTCTAGGCATTGCTTTACTTTTCCTGATTTTTTTTCAACGGGCGGGGTATAGGTTCCCTCTGCTTCTGGAAACAGTTTTTTTAAATCCGATAAATCGCTGAGTTTGGCCATTCTATGCTTTTAGTAAACCAAGGTCAATAAGTCGTTCTCTGAGAAAATCACCAGCGGAGATGTCATCATATTGCTTGGGTTGCTGCTCATTGATGCAATGTGGCAACACGTCTAGTGGCATGGTGGCAATGGGATGCATAAAAAACGGAATGGAGTAACGCGAAGTGCCCCACATTTCTTTTGGTGGGTTTACCACGCGATGTATGGTAGACTTCAACACGTTGTTGGTGTGTCGTGAAAGCATATCGCCCACATTGACCATTAGTTCATTTTCTTCAGCAATGGCATCAATCCAATCCCCTTTGCGATTTAGTACTTGTAACCCCCTGCCATGTGCACCCATAAGCAGTGTAATCAGGTTTATATCGCCATGTGCTGCAGCACGCTCCGCATTTATTGGTGCTTTTTGAATAGGGGGGTAGTGAATGGGGCGAAGGATGCTATTCCCAGTAGTAACAAATGCATCAAAATAATGTTGCTCCATGCCCAAATGCAGTGATATGGCACGCAACAACGCTATGGCTGTTTTTTCCAAAGCTTTAAAGGCTTTTTCTCCTACTTCATTAAAAGCGGGTAATTCTTCAACCATTACATTTGGTGAGTAGTGCGATTTTAATATTTCTGAAACTTCGGCATATTGCCCAAAATGCCAAAACTCTTTTAGGTCAGCTTCTTTTTTTCCTTTAGCGTGTTCCTTGCCAAAGGAGGTGTAGCCACGCTGTCCACCAAGGCCTTCAATTTCATATTTCTTTTTGATCTCTTCAGGCAAATCAAAGAAGGATTTTATTTGAGTATAGAGCTCTTCAATGAGCGCTTCATTTAAATAATGCCCTGATATGGCAACAAAACCAATTTCTTCAAAAGCACGACCTAGGTCTACAGTAAATTGTTGTTGTTGGGCTGAATCGCCCGATACAAAGTCTTGTAGGTTTAATGATGGAATTTTGTTCATAATACGAAAATAGCAATTACACGAGAATAGTTGACAAGTTGGAGTAGGGAAGTTTAAAAGCTGCTGCTACTTCACTATTTGTTAATTTACCTCGATGCATATTAATCCCTTTGAGTATTTCCACTGGAAGTTGGTCTAGTGATTTGTCTAGGAGTTCCATGACATAAGGAAAAGTTTTATTCGACAACGCTTGGGTAGACGTTCTTGGAACAGCACCGGGCATATTGGCTACGGCGTAGTGCAATATATCATCCACATAATAGGTAGGGTTTTCATGAGTGGTGGGTTTTGTTGTTTCAAAACATCCTCCTTGATCTACCGCTACATCAACCAAGACAGAATGGGGTCTAAGCAACGACAACATCGCGCTGCTTATTAGCTTGGGCGCCTTGGCTCCCTTGACCAATACGGCACCAATAACAGTGTCTATAGTGGGTAGTTTTACCATGATATTTTCTTTGGTTGCCAATAGGGTCTCAATCTGTGAATCAAATATTTCTTCCAGTGCTTTTAAACGACTTTCGTTGATGTCGCATATGGTTACATCTGCGCCCATACCCACAAGTACATCTGCAGCATTGGTACCCACAACACCACCACCCAAAACTAGCGCTTTGGCAGGGGCTACGCCCGTAACACCTCCTACTAATATACCACTACCACCTTGTGGTTTTTCAAGGTATTTGGCAGCCTGTTGTCCGGCAAGACGCCCTGCAACCTCAGACATAGGGGCTAAAAGCGGTAATGCACCGTTTTTATCTTCAATGGTTTCATACGCAATGCACGTAGCTCCAGAACGCAGCATAGCTTCTGTAAGCGCCAATGAGGCAGCAAAATGAAAAAAAGTAAATAGGGTATGGTGTGGTTTGATTAGGGCGTATTCTTGCGGCAAGGGCTCTTTAACCTTAACGATCAAGTTGGCCTGCGCATACACGTCTTCCATGCTTGATACCATGGACGCTCCTGAGCTTATATAATCATCGTTTGAGATTCCTGCACCTAAACCCGCGTCTTGCTGTACAATTACCTTATGCGTTTGTGCTATGGCAGCAATATGTTGGGGCATAAGCCCAACACGGTACTCATTGTTTTTACATTCTTTAGGTATTCCTACAATCATGGGGTTATTCGTTTGATAACACTAAGTTATATAAAACAGCAGATAAAAACATAATTTAACATAATATAAATTATAAGTCATATAGTTGGTGTATTATTGTTAAGTCAACAAGACAATTTGGAGCTATTGTTAACAACCTATGGATAAGAACAATGCTTTTTGGAAACAAATGCAAGCAAAATGAAATTAACTTTAATAAAATTTTGACATGAACGACAGACACAACGATCTGCTACGCATACGTCCAGAGATTAAAAAACACCAAACTTTTGAAAATATGTCTGACGAGGAACGTTTTCAAAACGCCACCCTACGTCCCGTATTAAAATTGCAAAACCCATTGCTTATTGCTGCTTTTGTGAATTATGCCAACAAACACAAGGGCGTTTTTTATGAGCTTTCGCTAGAAAAACGCATGAAGTATGTTGAAACAGCCATTTGCAAGGATCAGAAGTTCCGCAACGCTGTAAAGGACATGTTAATTGGCCAGTTTACCGTAGCCGAATACACTTTCTACATTCAAAACTCTTCTAAGTTAAACAAGCGCATGATGAATTTGGTCATTGTACGCCTACAAGATCAATTGCAGTTGTTGGTTGCAGACCGTTTGTCCAAAGCCGTTTAAGTTTTCTTTTTAACTTTTGCTGGTGCAGCTTCTTCCGCCAAGCGTCTATTTTCTTTTGCCATATAGCGTTTTTGGATGTTTCGGTATAGTCTATCTAAAACAATACGAAGCAAGATGGTCATGCCAAAATAAAGCAGCGCAAAAATTGCGAGTAATTTGAGTAGGTTCATAAGCTTAGGTTTGATAAATATAGGTATTTGTTCATTTTTTGTATTTTTATTATTACCTAAATCTTATATCATGAAAAAACGTGAATCTGTACGTCACATTATGGCGGATAACCCCGTTGTACTGCATCTAAACGATGGCTTGGGCCAAGCCGAAAAACTCTTTAAAAAACACCGTGTGAGGCATTTGCCTGTGGTTTCTTGTGCCAAAATTGTGGGTATTCTCAGCATGACTGACCTTGCACGTATCAGTTTTGTGGACAGTTATGACCCACACGATTTTACCATAGACACCTCGGTCTATTCGCTGTTTACACTGGAGCAAATCATGGTACGCAACCCCAAGTGTATCCCCGATACGGCCATCATTAAGGAAGTAGCAGAAATCTTTTTGCATGCCGATTTTCATGCACTCCCCGTTGTGGATAGCAAAAACAACCTACAAGGCATAGTTACCACCACCGATTTGATCAAATACCTGCTGGAGCAGTATTAGGGTTTATATAGTTGAAAGACAATACACTACGAAATTTGCGGTGGAATTTTTCCACCGCAAATGATTTTAGATGTATTTGATTATTTATAAAGTCCTTTATTTCTGATGCACCACACGTTGAGGGAACGGAATTTCGATACCCGCCTTGTCGAGTGCATTTTTGCCTTTTTCATAGATGTCAAAATAAACCGTCCAATAATCTTGTGGACTGGCATAAGGGCGCACAGCTAAGTTCACTGCCGAGTCGCCCAAGCTGTTTACGCCAACAAACCGTTCAAAGAAGTCCTAAACGTTCAAATACCCAACCATGTTTGACATACTACTAGGCATTTTCTTTATCTGGCTTTTTATAAAGTGGTAACCGAACATTGATGTGATTTCACTTATTGGCTTTCAAACGGAATGCCTCGTTTAGGGAAAGTGAGTAGCAGAAAATGTGCAGTTTTGCACATGCAGCGTTAGCAACAGCCGTGGACAGCACAATTTCACGGAAATGGGCTGGCGCTGTTTTTTTTGGCAGTTAAAGATTAAACCAAAGGTTCCCCATCCGCATTGGTGGTGAGCACGGCGCTCATATAGTCCACAAAGGGGCGCACGGCTTGCAGGGCAGCGTCTAGGCGGTCCATAAAGTCCGCAGCGGCAACTTCCTTTTCTGTATAGCGAATCATAAAGATATGCTGCTTAAAACGCAGTAAATCAATATTTGGATGGTCTTTGGCATACCCCTTGGGTGCGGTTTTAACGGCAGTACCTTGCAGTGTGCCCCAAGTGTTTTTAAAGTTTGGCGCATTGATAAGGTTTCGGTATTCGTCTCCGTCTAGGTCAATTTCTTGGCGTATGCGTTTGAGGTCTGCCGGCGCAGGATCCCAAAAACCACAGGCTAAAAAGATGTCATTTGGCTTGAGGTGTAGGTAATACCCGCCTCTAAACTCAGGTTTGGTGCGGTGCCAGGTCAGTCCGAAATGCGTTTTGTACGGGGTCTTGTCTTTGGAAAAGCGCACATCACGGTAAATGCGAAATACCTTAAAACGGTCTATGCTGTCATGTTGGTTGAGTTGATCTTTCAGGGCTTCGCCAAACTGCTTTACTTCTGTTTCCAAGGCCTTAAACTCGGGTTTGTGTTGCTCAAACCACTCTCGGTTGTTGTTCTTGGCGAGCTGCTTAAAAAACCTAAATAGCGCTGGATTTAATTGCATGACTTAAATATACAAATCTCTATGCACTATTCCCTAATTACCTAATCAACTATTCCCCATACAACCAAGCATTTCGCAGTGCAATTTGTGCGGGTGTGGCGTCATCCATAGCTACAATGCCTTTGGCAGCTGTCACGGCTACCCCAACGGTTCCACTAAGGGTTTTGCGTTCGCCATCGCGGTCTACTTCAAAAGTCACTTCTTGTTCTGGGGTCCAGCTAAAAGATGCCCCAAACAACATGTTTAAGGCGCCCATATTTTCTTGCGAAAGCTCTGGAATTTCGACACCGTTGAATACACGTACCAAATCACCTTCTTGAAAACCTATTTCTGCCAAGCGATTGTTAAGACCTTTAACGGCTAAATCCATACCCCCAGCATCGTTTGGTTTTGGTGCTATAAATGGTGTGCGTGAATCAATCATGATAATGCTTTGCAGCTTCTCATCTGTATTAGAAATGGTAACGCCTGCCTTTTCCAAAAAGCTTTTATACGGAATGGGTGTTTCTCCTTCTATATGGGTTTTGATAAAATCGCCCACTTCTGGATAGGTCATGGCAACGATTTCATCGAAGAGTTGCTTGTCAGTGAAGGGGGTGTCTACGCCGTATTTTTTTGCCAAAGCCTGCATAACAGCTAAAAAGCCACGTGCTCCCCCACTCTGCTCTCTAATGATGATGTCTAAACACATATTGATTAGAGCACCTTTGTAGTATACGTTTTGGTAATTTTTGGCGTAGGGTTCATCAACAATATTGGTACTCATTTCCGTAAACGGCATGGTATCGTCAAATCGGCTGGCACTTGAAATCTTATCTGACATACGTCCATAAAAGTTGTCTTCATCTATAAGCTCTTGTTGCACTTGAAAAAGGTTAGCGAAATATTCCGTAGTGCCCTCATACATCCAAAGGTGTTGTGACATCACGCCTTCGTTATAGTTGAAATAATGGACTTGCTCTGAGTGTACGTTTAGCGGGGTAAGCGTATGGAAAAACTCATGTGAAACCACGTCAGTCAAATACTCTTTTAGCGATGCTGTGTCCAATCCTTCATAGAATACCACGGTTGTTGAAGTATGGTGCTCCAATGCCCCTTGCATACCTCCGTAGTGTTGCAATTCTTCCATACTCATCAGCAGCAGCAAAATGTCATAGCTTTTGGTGGTATTGGCATCGCCTAAAAAGCGTTTTTGCGCTTGCATCATTTTCTCTAAGGTTTCTTTAAAATCAGCAGCTTTGTGTACACCTGTTGGTGAATAAACAGCAAGGCTTACTTCGATATCTTCTAATGAAAAAGAAACGCTATCGTCCTTGGTGTAGAGGATGGGATCGTCTATAATGTTAAAGTAGCGACCTGCTAGAAAAACGTCTTGCGTTGCGGTATGACTCACCGATTCCATGGAAGAAAAAGGTACTAAATCTGCTGGTGAGTCTATGGTCACGCGATATGACCATTCTTTGCCTCCTTTAAAGTAGCCTACCATGGCGTGAAGGTTTAGTAAATAGACTTCCTCCTTTTCAATTTTTGTTCCGCCCATCGGATATACTTCTTTGCCATCTTCGCTGTCAAAGGTGTCATCAACCAAATAGGTGATGCGATCTAGCTGTTTGCCGTTAGCGATTTTCCAGATGTTGGTGTCTTCTTTAACAACTTTTAAGGGCTGGTTCTTTTTGTCAAATGCTTTTACATCAGATATAAAACGACCAAAATCGGAATATTCATAAGTGCCAGGAATAACGCTTGGCATATAAAAAGTCACTTCACCTGCGGGGAAGGGTCCGGGGTCTAGGGTAACCAAAAGTTGGTCGTTTTCGACTGCATTTAGGTCAATATGGATTTCAATGGTATTGCTTTTTTTGGAGGTCAAGCCAAGACTGGCACATCCCTGTAGGATTACAATTAAAAGCAGTAAAACTAGGTTACGTTGGGTAAGAAATAATTGTTTCATAAAAAGGTAAGTAAATTAAATTTGAGCAAACAAGCTAATAGGTATATTAACGAGATACGTATAAAATTGTTACAGCATAAAAATATAAAAAAAGGACGATTGTATTTTAATGATGTAAAAACCACACACCAATCACTACTAACTATTCACCTATTGCCTACCCTCCAACACATCCACCACATCTTGTAGTGCATATCCTTTAGCTTGCAGCAAAATCAACAGATGAAAGAGTAAATCGGCACTTTCATTAAGGAATAAGCCTTCGTCATTGTCTTTGGCTTCAATAACCGTTTCCACTGCTTCCTCGCCTACTTTTTGTGCAATTTTATTAATGCCTTTGGCAAACAAACTCGCCACATAACTTTTGTCAGTAGGGTTGTTTTTGCGGTTAGCAATGGTAGCTTCTAAAACTGATAGAAAGCCATATGTTGGTGTGTTTTCATCATCCCAGCAGGTGTCGTTTCCTTTATGGCAGGTAGGCCCTTTGGGCAATGCTTTAACAAGCAGTGCGTCCATATCACAATCCACAGTCATGGACACCAAATTCAGGAGATTGCCACTCTCTTCCCCTTTGGTCCAAAGTCGATTTTTGCTTCTGCTATAAAAGGTTACCAATTGAGTTGCTTGGGTTTTGGCAACGGCTTCGGCATTCATATAGCCCAGCATCAGCACGGTTTTTGTCTTTGCGTCTTGTACTATGGCGGGTATTAGCCCGTCTGGGTGTTTGCTAAAATCTATGTTCATCGTACGGGTATTTGATGTTGATCTAAATATGTTTTGAGTTCGGGTATACCGATTTCTTTAAAGTGAAACACACTTGCTGCCAAAGCGGCATCTGCATTTCCTTGTACAAAGGTATCAACAAAATGGGTCATCTCCCCTGCTCCACCTGAAGCAATTACAGGAACGCTTACCGTTTCACTTAGTTTTTTTAATGCTGCATTGGCAAAGCCTTGCTTGGTACCATCGTGATCCATAGAAGTAAAGAGCAGTTCGCCCGCACCTCGTTCAACGGCTTCGGAAGCCCATTCAAATAACCTTCTTTCTGTAGGTACTTTACCGCCTACCAAGTGCACCACCCATTCGTCTTCAATTTGTTTGGCATCGATGGCTACGACAATACATTGGGTGCCAAAACGCTGTGCCAGTTCGCTTATGAGTTCTGGACGACGTACCGCTGCCGAGTTTATGGAAACCTTGTCTGCGCCGTTGTCTAGTAAGACACCTACGTCTTCAACCGAACTTATGCCACCACCCACCGTAAAGGGGATGTCTATGGCCTGTGCGACATCACGCACCAGCTGTGCTAAGGTCTTGCGTTTTTCTTCTGATGCGGATATATCCAAAAAGACCAATTCGTCTGCGCCTTCCTGCGCATAACGTTGCGCCAGTTCTACGGGGTCGCCCGCATCACGCAAAGAGACAAAGTTGACACCCTTTACGGTACGTCCGTCTTTGACATCCAAACAAGGAATAATTCTTTTGGTCAGCATCTTATGATTGTTCTAATTGATAGTTTTCCAATTCTTTTAAGGATATTTTTCTTTCGTATATCGCCTTTCCAATGATGGCTGCCGTACAGCCCAATTCTTCCAGCTGATATAAATCGTCCATACTGCTTACCCCACCCGAAGCAATCAGCGAAATCTTTTTTATTTTTTCGAGTAACTCATAGTAAAGCTCCAACGATGGACCTGCCAGCATGCCGTCTTTGGCTACATCGGTACATAACACATGTCTAAAGCCTTTAGCGGAGTAGTCTTTGATAAAATCCAACACATCTATGCCTGAATCTTTTTCCCATCCGTGTGTGGCAATACGTCTGTCTTTGGCGTCTGCGCCCAGTATGAGTTTGTCAGCACCAAATTCTTGTAGCCACTCCAAGACCAATTCGGGCGCATCTACGGCAATACTGCCCAAAGTAACCTGTGCAGCACCACAATCAAAGGCGGTTTGCAAATCTACAGCCGACTTAATACCACCGCCAAAATCTACTGTCAGTGCTGTTTTGGTGGCAATTTCTTCCAATACTTTGGTGTTCACGATGTGTTTTGCTCGTGCGCCGTCCAAATCAACCACATGAAGGTGCGTCAATCCAGCACCCTCAAAAGCCTTGGCTACTTCGATTGGCGAATCGCTATAGACTTTTTTGGTGTCGTAATCTCCTTTGGTGAGGCGTACACATTGTCCGTTGATGATATCTATGGCAGGAACTAAAATCATAAGGCTAGAAAGTTTTGTAGTAAGCGTGCACCAACAGCTCCGCTTTTTTCTGGGTGAAACTGCGTACCGTAAAAATTATCTTTCGCTAAGGCTGCAGCAAAGGGAATATCGTAAGTACAAGCACCAACCATATTGTCGTTTGGAACCGCATAGAAGCTGTGTACCATATAAAAGTAGCTGTTTACATCAATATCTTGAAAGAGCAATCCTTTGCCTTTAACCGTATTCCAACCCATATGGGGAACATTTAAATTGGTTTCAAAGTGAACAACTGCAGTATCAAAAATACCAAGCCCATCTGTATTACCTTCTTCGGTATGGTTACACATCAGTTGCATCCCCAAACAGATGCCCAACACGGGTTGTTTAAGTGTAGGAACGAGTTTGTCAAGTCCCGTTGAACGGAGTTTTTCCATAGCAGAACTTGCCTCGCCAACGCCAGGGAATATCACATGCGAAGCATTTTTGATTGTAGTCACATTGTCGCTCAACGTGGCTGTGATGCCCAATCGCGCCAATGCAAAGCGAATACTTTGAATATTACCCGCCCCATAATCAATGATGACTACATTCATAGCTGTCCTTTGGTAGAGGGTAATACCAGTTTCTCTGCATCCCTTTTAATCGCTGCGCGAATGGCCTTGGCAAAAGACTTAAAAATGGCTTCAATCTTGTGGTGTTCGTTGTGCCCTTCTGCTTTGATGTTTAGATTAGCCTTGGCACCATCTGCAAAAGATTTAAAGAAGTGAAAGAACATTTCTGTTGGCATTTTGCCAATGAGTTCTCTTTTGAATTTCGCATTCCACATCAACCATGCGCGACCGCCAAAATCAAGGGAAACTTGCGCCAAGCAATCGTCCATAGGCAAGCAAAAGCCATAACGTTCAATGCCCAGCTTATCGCCCAATGCTTTTCCAAAGGCTTCGCCCAAGGCAATGGCCGTATCTTCAATGGTGTGGTGTTCGTCTATTTCCAAATCCCCCTTGGTGGTCAGCTTTAGGTCAACCCCACCATGACGCGCCAATTGGTCTAGCATGTGATCAAAAAAGGCAATGCCCGTATCAATACTGCTTTCGCCTGTACCATCTAGATTTAGATCAATGTTAATGGCTGTTTCTTTTGTTTTTCTTTCGTGACTGATACGTCTTTCACCTGCTTTTAGTAAGGTATATACCTCGCTCCAAGCGGTTGTTTTAAGAGCAATGGTATTCGCCAATGCTTCTGGTATTGCTACTGCCATACGCGCATCGTTTTGCAACAAGATGCCCTTTGCGTTTAGGTTTACTGCAAGTTCCATATCCGTTAATCTATCGCCAATAACATATGAGTTTTCGAGGTCGTAGTCTTCATTGTCTAGGTAAGCGGAAAGCATGCCCGTTTTGGGTTTGCGTGTCGGTGCATTGTCGGCTGGTAAGCTTTTATCGATAAGTACCTCGCTAAAGCTAATGCCTTCATTTTTTAAGGCAGTCATCATAAAATCGTGTGTGGGCCAAAAGGTAGCGTCTGGAAAGCTATCTGTTCCCAGTCCGTCTTGATTGGTAACCATAACCAATTCATAATCCAACTCCTTGGCGATACGTCCCAAATAATGAAACACACCGGGATAAAAAACAAGTTTATCCAATGCATCGAGTTGGTAGTTTTCAGGCTCAAGTGCTAGGGTGCCGTCTCTGTCAATAAACAATACTTTTTTCATAATGATATGGTATTACAAGCTGCCATAAGTTCGTTGTTTTCTGCTGGGGTACCTATGCTGATACGAAGGGTGTTTTCACAATTTGTCTGCGTAGAACGGTTGCGTACTACCACCTTTTGTGCAAGCAATGCGTCATAGCGTTTGTTTGCATCATCAACGCGCATCAATAAAAAATTGGCATCTGATGGAAATACAGTTTTTACCCAGTCCAGTTCGTTTAAATAAGCCGCTACCCTATTGCGTTCGCTTAGCAATTCTGCAATTTGTTTGTTTACTTTTTCGATATCCGAGAGGGCTTCAATCGCCTGTTGCTGACTGAGGGTATTGATGTTGTAAGGCGGTTTGATGTTGTGCAGCAGCTTGATGATGTTGGGTTGTGCGATGGCAATGCCTAAACGCAATCCTGCTAGTCCAAAGGCTTTGGAGAGCGTCTGCGTAACCACAAGGTTTGAGTAGTTATCTAATTCAGTCAACCAACTTGGCCCATCTGTAAAATCGATATAGGCCTCGTCTATAACCACCAACCCATCAAAGCCGTTGAGCAATGCTTCGATATCTGAGGACTTAAACAAGTTGCCACTTGGGTTGTTGGGACTACAAAAGAAAATAGCCTTGGTGTTTGGATCAACAGCTGCTAGTGTTTGCGCTGTGTTCAATTGAAAATCAGACTTAAGCGGTACTTCTTTAATACCCACGCCATTCATGTTTGCCAACACGGCATACATGCCATATGTGGGTGGCATAAGAATTACGTTGTCCTTATTGGGTGTGCAAAATGCTCTGAATAGTAAATCCAAGATTTCATCACTACCATTGCCAATTAAAAGTTGATTGATCGCACAGCCACGAAGAACAGCTATTTCTTTCTTCAATGCCAATTGATTTGGATCTGGATACCTGTTGACCTCAGACGGATTGGGATTTTCGTTTGCATCCAGAAAGGTGTACTTACCTTCTGTTGCGGTAAAGGTATCCCGAGCCGAAGTATAGGGCACAAGCGCCAACATTTCGGGTCTAGCCCATTGCGTTAAATCAAATGCCTTAGCCATTGTTCAAATCTTTTAATCGCAGGCTTACTGCATTCTTGTGGGCATCAAGCCCTTCTGCTGCTGCCATAGCCTCAATGTGTGGGCCTAAAGACTGTATACCTTGCGCACTGATGCGCTGATAGGTTATCGCCTTTAAAAAGGCATCTAAATTAACCCCACTGTATTGTTTGGTGTAGCCGTTGGTTGGCAGTGTGTGATTGGTGCCAGAAGCATAGTCGCCAGCACTTTCTGGGGTATAATTGCCAATAAACACAGAGCCTGCATTGATAATTTGATCAATAAATAAGGCTTCGTTCTCCACACAAGCGATGTAGTGCTCAGGACCGTATTCGTTGATAAAATCAAGTGCAACTTGTTCATTGTCAAAATATACAGCCAATGAGTTTTCCAATGCAGCCGCTGCAATTTCTTTACGTGGCAGCGCAAGCAATTGTTTGTCGAGTTCAGCTTTTACCAACTCCCCCATTTCTTTGGTTGTGGTCACCAGTATCACCTGACTGTCTTTGCCATGCTCGGCTTGGGATAACAGGTCTGCAGCCACAAAGGAGGGGTTTGCTGTGCTGTCGGCAACGACTAATAGTTCGGAAGGACCAGCAGGCATGTCAATAGCCGTTTGGTATTGGGTTGCCTTTTGCTTGGCTACTGTTACAAATTGATTTCCAGGTCCAAAAATCTTATAAACTTTAGGAATGCTTTCTGTGCCAAACGTAAGGGCAGCGATGGCCTGTATGCCTCCGATTTGTGCAACGAGTGTTACCCCACATTTTTGTGATGCATAGCGAATGGCAGCAGGAATACCTGCTTTGCTCGGTGGTGTACACAATACAATTTGACGACAGCCTGCCAGTTGTGCGGGAATGGCCAGCATCAAGACAGTTGAAAACAAGGGTGCGGTTCCACCGGGAATATAAATCCCTACTTTCTCTATGGGTTTTTTCTCTTGCCAGCAGCTAACCCCTTCTTGGGTATCCAAACGAACGGGTGTTGTTTTTTGTGCTTTGTGAAAGCGGTAAATGTTTTCATATGCCACATCAATAGCAGTGACCAGTTCCGCAGACAATTCACTTTTAGCATTTGCCAACGCTTGCGCATCCACCATCAGTTGATCAGGAGTATATGCGTCAAACTTTTGGCTGTACTCCCGAACGGCTGCATCGCCATTGCTACGCACGGCAGCAAAGACTTCATCCACTATGGGTTCAATAGCAGAGAAATCAGCAGTTGGACGCTGGGTAAGCGCCTGCCATGTACTTCGTTCTGGATTAGAAATAAATTTCATTATTGAATGATTCGTTCAATTGGACATACCAATATATCTCGGGCACCGGCCGCTTTTAGAGCATCTACCATTTCCCAGAAAGTGTTTTTGTCTATGGCAGAGTGTAAGGAACTCCATCCTTCTTCAACCAAAGGCATAACCGTTGGGCTTTTAAGTACCGGCAACATTTTAGATATGGTCTCGATAGCGTCGTTTGGCACATTCATGATGATGTATCTGGAATTTTTTCCTGCGTTTACAGCACGAATGCGAAACAAAAGCGTATCGAGAATTTCTTGTTTGGCAGCTGACAATCCCATACCACCAACTAAAACGGCTTGTGACTTAAACAGCACTTCAACTTCTTTGAGGTTGTTCTTAAATAGCGTAGATCCACTGGAAACAATGTCGCAAATGGCATCTGATAGGCCAATGTTGGGTGCTATCTCCACCGAGCCGTTAATGATGTGTAAATCAGCTTTAATATTCCATTCCGACAGGTATTTCTCAACTGTTTTTGGATAGGAAGTAGCGATGCGCTTGCCTGCTAAATCAGTAACACTGCCATATGCATTTCCTTTGGGAACAGCTATGGATACACGACATTTTGAAAAGCCCAGTGGTTCAAGTATGGGAATGTCCTCTCCTTTTTCAACGATTAGATTTTCACCAATGATGGCCAAGTCCACTACCCCATCTCTGAGGTATTGTGGAATATCTCCGTTGCGCAAGTAATAAACCTCTATGGGAAAATTAGATGACGATGTCTTAAGCTGGTCTTTGCCATTGTTGATGGCAATGCCACAGCTCTTAAGCAGTTTTAATGATTCTTCGTTAAGTCTTCCTGACTTCTGAATCGCGATACGTATATTTTCTTTCATGACTTTATTATAACAAAAAACCCGTTTGAGCAATACAAACGGGTTAGACGGTTATTGACATACTCCACCTAGCACGTTTGAAACGCGATATTGTTGTGGTGGAAAAAATGTGTTTTATTCATTACGTTGCAAATATCGAAATTTTTTTGAAAACCTTACTGATTTCCTAAAATAAGTGGTAGTCCATCTTCACCGCCACCAACAACAATAATTTTGGTATTAGGTGATTCTGCTAACAAAAGAGTCGCCTCAATTCCTTTATCCTTTAAGATATTTGGTGTTAACGATGCTGCTAACAGTCTGTTGGCTACTGCTTTACCTTCTGCTTCAATACGCACTTTTTCAGCTTCTTGACGTGCTTTTTCTAACCTAAACTCATATTCCAAGGCTTCTTGCTCTTGGGTAAGTTTACGTTGAATAGCTTCTTTAATAGAAGTTGGAAGGGTTACATCACGTACCAATACTGCATTGAGTTGTACGTGTTGTCCTTCTACTTTACGCATGGTTTCCTCATAAATTTCATTTTGAATGGCGTCGCGTTTTGAAGAATACAATTGTTCAGGCGTGTACCGTCCAATCACAGATCGAGCAACTGCGCGAATTTCCGGAACAATAACGATGTTCAGGTAGTTTTCGCCTTTTGTTTTGTGCAACATGCCCAGCTCGTCAATCTTTGGTTGATATAAGACCGATACGTCTAGGGAAATTTCAAGTCCGTTTGAAGAAAGCACTCGCATGCCACTTTCAAACTCTTCTTGTTGTTTGATGTTATATGTATAGACACGGTTCCAAGGTGCAATTAAGCGAAACCCTTCTCCTAAGGGTGGTTCGTCAACTACGGTTCCGCCATCGAAGCGTTTCCATACGACACCAGCTTCACCATAAGGGATGTTGATGTATGATTTTGAAATAAAAATAACACCTACTAGTATAAGTATTATTAGGGGTAATCCAAGTTTTGGTAATTTTTCCATGATATAAATTTTAGGTTAACATACCGCCATCAACGTGCAATACCTGTCCTGTTATGTATGCAGATAAGTCAGCGGCTAAAAATAGGCAAGCGTTGGCTACATCTTCAGTGGAGCCGCCGCGTTTTAGTGGGATGCCTGCCCGCCATTGGGCTACGACATCTTCGGGGAGTTTATCGGTCATTTCTGTTTCGATAAACCCAGGTGCGATCACATTTGATCTTATATTTCTTGAGCCCAATTCAAGTGCGATTGATTTTGAAAAACCAATAATACCTGCTTTGGATGCGGCATAATTTGACTGACCCGCATTTCCTTTTACGCCAACAACAGAACTCATATGAATTAAACTTCCGTGTCGTTGCTTGAGCATGGTGCGTTGCACCGCCTTGGTCATGTTAAAAACAGATTTTAAGTTGACTTCTATGACCTTATCAAAATCTTCTTCTGTAATACGCATCAACAGGTTGTCTTTGGTAATGCCTGCATTATTAATTAATACATCTATAGAGTCAAATATTTCCAAAACGTCAGCGACAAGTTGCTGTGCAGCATCAAAGTCAGCAGCGTTTGATTTAAAAGCCTTGGCTGTTACACCAAATGAGGTGAGCTCTGCTTCTAATTCTTTGGCTGGACCTTCAGAAGAGCTGTATGTAAAAGCTACATTTGCACCTTGCTTGGCAAATGCTACGGCTATGCCGCGTCCTATACCCCTACTGGCGCCGGTAATGATGATATTTTTTCCTTTTACTAAATCCATAATATTATGCTAAAACTTGTGCTACGGTCTTTCCAATGGCTGCTGGTGAATCTACAACGTGTATGCCACACGATTTCATGATGGCTTTTTTGGCTTCAGCGGTGTCTTCTGCACCACCTACTATTGCCCCTGCATGTCCCATGGTACGGCCTTTAGGAGCTGTTTCACCGGCAATAAACCCAACTACCGGCTTTGGATTGCCTTGAGATTTTATCCAATTAGCAGCGTCTGCTTCTAATTGTCCGCCTATTTCGCCTATCATGACAATACATTCGGTTTCATCGTCTTCCATAAGCAGTTGTACTGCATCTTTGGTTGTTGTTCCTATGATGGGATCCCCGCCAATTCCAATTGCGGTTGTTATTCCATATCCTTCTTTCACTACTTGGTCAGCAGCTTCATAGGTGAGCGTTCCAGATTTGGAAACGATACCTACGTTTCCTTTTTTAAAGACAAAGCCCGGCATAATACCCACTTTGGCTTCATCTGGAGAAATAACACCTGGGCAATTTGGACCTACCACACGACAGTCTTTACCGTTAACATACTCCATGGCTTTTGCCATGTCGTTCACGGGAATTCCTTCTGTAATAGTAATGATAACCTTTATTCCAGCTTCAGCGGCTTCCATAATGGCATCAGCAGCAAATGCTGGTGGTACAAAAATGATAGAAGTATCTGCGTTAACTTTCTTAACTGCTTCTGCAACAGTATTAAAAACGGGTTTTTCTAAATGTGTTTGTCCACCTTTTCCGGGAGTTACACCTCCAACGACATTGGTGCCATAAGCAATCATTTGGCTAGCATGAAAAGTGCCTTCACTTCCTGTAAAGCCTTGTACGATAATGTTTGAATCTTTAGTTACTAATACGCTCATGTTATTCTTTTACGCGTTCGATGTAGCTACCTTTTTCGGTATCTACTTTTATTTTATCTCCTTCGTTAATAAACAGAGGAACATTGATTTTTGCACCTGTTTCGGCAGTTGCAGGTTTTGTGGCGTTTGTAGCCGTGTTGCCCTTTACACCAGGTTCGGTATGTGTAATTTCTAAAATTACACTAGCAGGCATATCAACACAAAGAGGACTATCATTTTCGGTATTTGTCATTACCGTGACTATCTCCCCTTCTTTCATCAATTTTGGATGATCAAGGATGCTTTCTTGCAGTTCAATTTGATTGTAGTCTTCAGTGTTCATAAAATGATACACATCGCCAACTGCGTATAAAAACTGATACTTACGTGTTTCCACACGTACATCTTCAATTTTATGTCCAGCAGAGAAAGTATTGTCAATCACCTTCCCTGAGGTTACACTTTTGAGCTTGGTGCGAACAAACGCGGGGCCTTTCCCAGGCTTGACGTGTAAAAACTCTATTACTTTATAAATGTCATTATTATAATGAATACAAAGACCTTTTCGAATATCTGAAGTTGATGCCATAAATTAGTTTTGAATATATCCTTTCATAATACCGCGTTGTGATTGTCTGATAAACTGAAGGATATCATCTCTTTCTGTAGATGCTTCCATTTCGGCCTCAATAATCTGTGTTGCCTGCGTATTATTAAAGTTCTTTTGGTAGAGGATTCGATAAATGCTCTGAATTTCTTTGATTTTATCTGAATCAAAGCCCCTCCGTCTTAAACCCACCGAATTAACACCCGCATAGGAAAGCGGCTCACGAGCTGCTTTTACAAATGGTGGGATATCCTTACGAACTAATGAACCACCTGCAACAAAAGCGTGATCGCCAATGGAACAAAACTGGTGTACGGCGGTCATTCCAGCTAGAATAACGTGACTGCCTACAGAAATATGCCCTGCAAGCGTGCTATTGTTTGAGAAAATACAATGGTCACCAACAATACAATCGTGGGCAATGTGAGAATAAGCCATAATGAGGCAGTGCTTCCCAATTTTAGTCTTTGCTCTTGAAGTAGTACCACGGTTGATGGTAACACATTCCCTAATGGTAGTGTTGTCACCTATTTCAGCGGTTGTTTTTTCCCCGTTAAACTTAAGGTCTTGAGGAACAGCGCTGATTACAGCCCCAGAGAAAATATTGCAGTTTTTCCCTATTCGCGCACCTTCCATGATGGTTACATTTGGACCTATCCAGGTTCCCTCGCCTATCACCACATTTTTATCAATTGTGGTAAATGGCTCTATCACGACATTCTTCGCAATTTTCGCATCTGAATGTACGTATGCTAATGGTTGATTCATACTTTTACTTGATCTTTTCGTACAATTTGAGCCATCATTTCAGCTTCTGTTGTAACCCTGCCTCTTGAATACGCTACGGCTTGCATATGGCAAATACCCCTGCGTATGGGCGATAATAATTCCATTTTGAAAATGAGCGTATCTCCAGGAACAACGGGGTTCTTGAATTTAGCATTTTCAATTTTCATAAAAAATGTGAGGTAGTTTTCTGGATCTGAAACGGTATTCAATACCAATACACCACCTGCTTGTGCCATGGCCTCTATTTGAAGTACGCCGGGCATTACAGGCTGTCCAGGAAAGTGTCCTGCAAAGTAGGGTTCGTTCATCGTGATGCTCTTCATACCTACGATATGTGTGTCACTCAATTCCAAAATTTTGTCTACCAATAAGAATGGAGGGCGGTGTGGTAATACTTTCA
>ERZ1048068.605-NODE-605-length-31742-cov-8.919494_pt1 | contig 31742 bp, 25 predicted proteins | sample MGYA00383098_ERZ1048068 | MGnify/ENA primary metagenome ERZ1048068 (study PRJEB29581, sample SAMEA5548368) | metagenome | biome: marine; feature: coastal; material: water | depth 1 m | study: Short-term variability in the microbial, nano- and picoplankton dynamics... | reverse complement strand
ACCGGGATGGGATGAAAAAACGGAAACGTTCTCTGAATGGGCTGTTAAGGGTCAATCCATACAACAAGAACTCCTTTACCTAGTGGATGAAGATACTCGATCATTCAATGCCATTATAGAGGCCATACGTCTTCCAAAAGATACTAAAGAGGAAAAAACAGTTCGTCTACAAGCAATAGAAAAAGCTAGTCAATATGCTGCTGAAGTACCTTTTCAAGTAATGGAAGTCGCTATTAAGTCCTCAGACTTACTATTAGCAATGTGTGAGATAGGCAACCCTGCTTCCTTAACTGACGCCGGCGTGGGTGCTCTTTGCTGTATGACGGCAGTTGAAGGTGCATTCATGAACGTTAAAATCAATACTAAAGATTTGTCTGACAGGACGTTCGCTAAAGAACTAAACTCGAAAGCTCAAGCGACTTTTGAGAAGTCTGCGACAGTGTTTAGAAACATTACGGATATTGTTCATAGTCGCATTTCTTAGTAAAATTTACTATAAAATTCATACGATTTATATTTAAAAAATCGTTAACATTGTACCACACCGATTATTACAATTAACACCAAGCCACCGGTTTATGAAGAAAATACTTACTCTTATACTTCTCTGCTCTACGCTATACTCACTTGCTCAGCAAGATCCTTATTACACTCATTTTAAGGATGTAATAGAGGCATATAATCCTGCTGCTGCGGGGCATAAGTATGGAGAGATTTGTCTGAGCGGACTTACTCACCATCAGTGGAGAGACTTTGACGATGCTACTAGAACAAGAGGAAGCAACGCGACTGGCAACCCTTCTGACTTGGTAGAAGATGTGGCTCCTGTTACTTACAACCTAAACGTTGGTTCGGTTTTTCAACTAGACAGAGCACAAACACAGTATATGGGTGCTGGGTTATCCATTATTCAAGATAAAGTAGGTTATACATTATCCACTTCTTTTATGCTCAACTTAAACTACAGAAGAAAGCTTCAAGGTGGTGCACACGAAATCTCAGGGGGTATTGGAATAGGTGGTACTCAGTGGGGATGGGATCAGCCAAAGTACGTTGCAAGACAATTACAAGATCCAAATATTCCAGTCTCAGGTGGTAATGAGATGAAATTGGATATGAATATCGGTGTAATGTATAAGAAACAACGATTAGGCAGAGATTTCAAAGACTTTTATGCAGGTTTTTCAATGACCAATATTAACCAAGCCAGATACTTAGTAAGTGTTAACACACTTGGTGGAGGTCAAGCAAACCTGTCGAGACAATATGTGCCTCATTATTATACCATAGTAGGTGCAGATTATGATGTTGGTGGAATTACGTTGGAACCAGCTATTTTGATGAAATATGGTCTTTTGCAAAAAGCTTATGTCCCTCAAGTTGATTTGAATGTAACGGCTTTAATGGCAAATACATTTAGAGGTGGATTAGCATTCAGACAATGGGGCAATAGTGATGCTCTTTCTGTACTTTTAGGATATCAGACTGGACCTCTCGAAGTAGGCTATGCATATGACATTACCTTAAGCAATGTGCAGCAAGTAAGTAACGGTACTCACGAGATTATGTTGAAATATTGTATACCGTTTAGCACTGAGCCTCCAATAAAGATTATTAGAGAAAGTGTCAGATTTCTTTAATATTTACACATCACACTTACAATATACACAAGAACAATACGTTATTAATGACGAGCAGAAATATTAATAATTGGATTTATCAACATTTCACGCTTAATTTGTCAAACTTTTAAAACAGGTACGGAGATATGAAATACGCAGCGAAGGCATTAGTTTTATTAACTTTCTTCACTCTAGTAGGGTGCGGAATGAGTGATAATGGTGAGTTAATTGGTGTACAAGGTAGAAGACCTTGGTTCCACCCTCAGCCATTTGGAACTGTATACATTCCTACAGGAACATTTATGTCAGGTCAGAGTGATGAAGATATTTTTCACACTTATATAGCACCTAACAAGCAAATCTCGATTGTAGCTATGTGGATGGATGATACGGAAATTACAAATAATGAGTATCGTCAGTTTGTTACTTATGTTCAAGACAGTATGATGCGTTTGAACATGGAACAAACAATTGAAGTAGAAGATGAGCACGACGACTATGAGATTCTCGATTATGAAGAAGAAGTAGATGGTCAAGCCTTTTATGACGAATATGGTGACAAGTATTTTTACAGAGGAAGTGAAAGATACGAACATAGGAAACAATGGGATATTCGTAAACTGGATTATACATACACGTACATAGACTTTCAAAAAGCATCTAGAAGTAGTTACTTAGAATCTGACAGAGCACAGTTTTTAGTAGAAAAAGAAACTAACATTTATCCAGACACGCTTGTATGGGTTAGAGATTTTACGTACTCCTACAATGAGCCGATGACTCGTCAATACTATAATCACCCTAAGTATGATGACTATCCAGTTGTGGGTGTGAACTGGCATCAAGCGAATGCTTTTTGTAACTGGAGAACAAGATGGCTAAATAGATATTGGGAATCTCAAGAAATGCCTATTACAGAGTATTGGAGATTGCCTACTGAGTTTGAGTGGGAATATGCTGCTAGAGGTGGAAGAGATAACAATATGTACCCTTGGGGTGGACCTTATACTAGAAATAGTAAAGGTTGTCTTCTTGCAAATTTCAAACCAAATAGAGGTAACTATAATTCAGATGGCGGTCAATATCCTGTAAGAGGTGACTCATACTTCCCAAACGATTATGGACTTTATAACATGGCTGGGAACGTTGCAGAATGGACAATCTCGGCTTATGATGAATCAAGCATGCAGTTCACTCACGATATGAATGCAGATTATCAAGTAGATGCTGACGATAACGGTCCCCTTTCTCTAAAACGTAAAGTGATTAGAGGGGGAAGTTGGAAAGACGTAGCTTACTTCATTCAAAATGGATCTAGAACTTATGAATACCAGGACACTTCAAAGTCTTTTGTAGGATTCAGATGTGTGCAGTCCTACATAGGACGATCTGCTAATGACCGCAGATAATCAACTCACTTAAATTCTTATTTTAAAATAATGTATAACTTGGTTTAGAAATAGGCCAAGTTATACACATTTATAGGAATAAATTTATTCCTACATACTAAGGCTTTGTGAAAAGCGTTTATATATTTGACAAAATTTATTTTTAAACATCATTTAACACAACTTATAACAAATTAAAAACTGAAAAATTATGGCAAGTTTCTTTGAATCAAAAACAGGTAAAAATGTAATGGCTAAAGCTTATGGTATTGGTGCCGCGGTAGTAATACTCGGAGCTTTATTTAAAATACAGCATTACCCTGGTGCAGACATCATGCTTATCTTAGGTATGGGTGTAGAGGCAATTATATTCTTTATCTCTGCTTTTGAGCCAATTCACGAAGAATGGGATTGGAGTCTTGTATATCCTGAATTAGCAGGTATGGAAGGTGAAGCTCGTCATAAAAACTTTGGCGATGGAGGCGACGCTGTGTCTCAGCAATTAGATAAAATGTTATCAGAGGCTAAAATTGGTCCAGATTTGATAGAAGGTTTAGGTTCTGGTCTTAAGTCACTATCTACAAATGTAAGTTCTATGGCTGACTTGTCTGGGGCTACAATCGGAACTAAAGAATACGCAGATAATATCCATAAGGCGAACGAACAACTAATCGGCATGAATACTTCATATGGTAGAGCAGTATCTGCATTGGATAGTCTTTCTGAGACTACGGAGTCATTTAAGGAAACAACTTCTAAAGTTGCGAACATCAACGTTACATTGAATGATAGCTTAGTAAGTTTTGATCAAAACATTCAAAACTTGAATAAAGTATATGGTGGTATGTTGAACGCTATGCGTCCAAACAGCTAAGAGTATTCTGTTTTATTAACCTAAAATCTAAGAAAAAATAATTATGGCTGGAGGAAAAATGTCCCCACGGCAGAAGATGATTAACATGATGTACCTCGTACTCATGGCTCTTCTTGCCCTAAACGTATCAAAGGAAATACTTAAGTCTTTCCACTTATTCGAACAAAGTTTTAATAGTGCTGCTCAAAACATAGATGCCAAAAATGATGCAACTATGAAACAACTACAAGCTAAGTACAAGGAAAAACCTGAGAAGACAAAACCTTACATTGATAGAGCTAAAAAAGTAAAATCTACTGCAGACAATTTCATCAAATACATGGATGACTTGATTGCAAAGGTAGAAATAATGTACGGAGGTGAAGAAGCAAGAAATGAAGAAGGTGAAATGCTAGCTGCCGACCAAATGGAAAAGCACGCTAATTATTTCGGTCCAGAGAATCAAAACAAAGGTGTTGACTTACAAGATATCATTAACAAAGCAAGAGTTGACATGCTAGCATTCTTGAAACCCGATCCAAAAGACACCCTATTTAAGATAAAAGGTGGAATGGATGAGTACAACAAAGCTTTGGCAGCTTGTCAGTTAAAAGCTGAAGATGGCGACCAAAAAGGTTCTTGGGTTAATGATAATTTAGTTCACGTACCTTCTGCAGGTTTGATGGCGATATTCTCAAGAATAAAGAATGATGCCAAAACACTCGAAGCTGACGTGCTAGAAAAACTAGCTTCACAGGTTGATGCATCTGACTTTAAATTCGACCAATTGACTGCTAAAGTATTAGCTAAGTCAAATTACGTAATGGAAGGTGAGCAATATGAAGCTGACATTCTATTAGTTGCTTCTAACTCTACTGGAGAACCTGACATTGCTGTAGATGGGACACAAGTTAATATAGAAGATGGTGTAGGTAAATTTACAAGAGGTGCTAGTGGTGTTGGTATCAAAACTTTTGCAGGAAGAATAATAGTTGATGGAAAAACATTCCCATTTGAAGAAGAGTTTACAGTATTTAAGCCAGCTGCAACAATTGCTGCTACCGAAATGAATTTATTGTACAAAGGAATCGATAATCCGATGTCAATTTCGGTACCCGGATTTGCTGCAAGTGATGTCAAAATTTCCGCTCCAGGTCTTCAGTTGAAGTCTCTTGGTGGAGGTAAGTACAATGCAAGAGTACCGAAGAGTACGAATAAAGAAGTAACTATCACAGCTTCTATAACCAGAGATGGTAAAGGTAAAGTAGTGGGCTCGCAAAAATTCAGAGTGAGAAGTCTTCCTCAACCAACTGCTCAATTAGGTGGCCTGAGAAACGACGGATTGCCAAAAGGTAAAGGAGCAGTTTCAGCACAGTCTACAATCATTGCTTCAATGGGTGCTGGTTTTGCATACAACTTACAGTACAGAGTAACCGGATTTAAAATGATTATTGCTTACAGAAGTAAACCACCAAAATTTGCTTCGAGTAGCAATGGTGCATTGACTCCACAAATGAGATCAATGGTTAAATCAACTAGATCTGGAGATAGAATATTGATAGAAGGAATTAGAGCAAAAGAGGCTAAATACGGCTTCAATGCTAACTTAAGTCCTATTATCATAACTATTAGATAATATTATTGAATAATTATTCGTTATTTTTGCGAAGTAGATACAACACAGATATGAAAAGAACACTAGTAATATTTATGAGCTTATTGTTTGTAACCACAGCGTTACAGGCACAAGTGAGTAAGTTTGAGGATTATACATATCCTCATACAGCAGTTAAAGAGCGGAAAGCCGTTCCATATCGTTATATCCGTGAGGCAAATGTTAAATGGAGTAAGCGAATTCACAGAGTAATTGATGCTCGTGAAAAGCAAAACAAAATGATGCATTGGCCTAGGAATCCATTTTATCTATTAATTTGGAATGCCGCTATGGACGGTGACGTAACAGCTTACGCAAATGATTCTTTGACTTCTATAAAGACCCCTGAAGACATAATGAAGGAAGTAAGTATAGAGTCCGTTCAACAAATTCCAAATCCTATGAATCCTAATGATCCTTATGATTTAGTTGACACAACGATTATTGAGACTTTGGAGCCACAGAAAATAGAGAAGTACAGAATTATGGAGGATTGGATATTTGATTACAATTATTCAGATTTCAGAGCACGTATTATCGCTATTGCTCCTCTAATTAGTCCACTTACGGAATCAGGAATAGAACTTGGAGAACTTCCACTTTACTGGTTAAAAATGGAAGATTTGAGAGATATGCTTTCACAGGAAGAAGTATTTAACGTAAAAAATGATGCTGCAAGAATCAGTTTCGATCACTGGTTTCAGATGAGACAATTCAGTAGCTATATCGTTAAAGAGAGTAATATGTACGACCTTGACATCGCAATGAAAGAAGAATTTAGAGATGATGGTGTTGAAGCACTTTTAGAAAGTGACCGCATCAAAAATGATCTATTTATCCTCGAACACGATCTCTGGGAATACTAATAACGAAATGAAACACTTAAAAAAGGCGACCAATTGGTCGCCTTTTTTATTGTCAAAGATTTACAAATTGTCTAACACTTTTTGAAAACGATAGCTACACCTTGACCAACTCCTATACACATAGTAGCTAAGGCATACCTAGCCCCCTCTCTTCTTTTTAATTCATGTAACAGTGTACTCGTTATTCTTGCTCCTGAAGCTCCCAAAGGATGGCCTATTGCAATAGAACCACCATTCACATTGACCATGTCAGGATTGAGATCTAAATCTCTAATACAAGCGATTGCTTGAGCGGCAAAAGCTTCGTTTAACTCGATAAGGTCTAAATCTGATGTAGTAATCCCTGCCCGTTCCAACGCTTTTAGCGTAGCTGGAACCGGCCCTACCCCCATAATATCTGGATGAACACCTGCAGCAGCACTAGATACGACTTCAGCGATAGGCTCAAGACTATATTTTTTCAAAGCATCCTCAGATACTATTAATAAAGCTGATGCACCATCGTTTACACCTGAAGAATTCCCCGCAGTCACTGTTCCTCCCTCTTTGAAAGCAGCTCTTAAACTCCCAAGCTTTTCTATACTACTTAGTCTTGGATGTTCATCCTTTTCAAAAACGAGATCTTCTTGTTTTCGTCTGGGTACTGAAATAGGTACTATTTCATCATTGAACTTTCCAGCCTGCTGAGCAGCTGAGTACTTCTCCTGAGTATGATGTGCAAAGGCGTCTTGCTCCTCCCTAGAAATGCCATATTTCTCCACTACATTCTCAGCTGTATTGCCCATAGGATAGGGAAAGTACATCTCAGATAATTTTGGGTTAATAAACCTCCACCCTATTGATGTGTCATATATTTTATTACTTCTACTGTACGCGGATTCAGCCTTTGGCATCACAAATGGTGCTCTCGACATACTCTCCACTCCTCCTGCTATGAAGATCTCTCCATGACCTACCGCTATATTCTTAGAAACATCTGCAATGGCTTGCAAACTACTTGCACAGAGTCGATTAATAGTAAGTCCTGGTACAGTCACTGGCAAGCCCGCCATTAATAGACTCATACGAGCTATATTACGATTATCTTCTCCTGCCTGATTCGCAGCACCCAGTACCACATCTTCTATTTCATTTAAATCTATGGATGGATTCCTTTCTACTAGTGCTTTTATTACTTCCGCTGCTAGATCATCAGGTCTGATAGAGGCTAACATTCCTCCAAACTTACCTACAGCTGTGCGTGCTGCATCTACTACAAATGCTCTTTTCATATACGAGCAAAAATAGGTACAATTTTAGACGTTTGAACTATTCACATCACGCATCGACTTACCCAGTATCGAGAAAATATTCTTTTGAAATTAGACAATCATAAGTAGCAGGTAGAAAACGAGATGAATAAACAAAATATTAAAACTTTTTCCCGTCTGAATAGGGACGTTTCTAAAGAGTAACTGAAAAATGAAAGTAAAAATAAACCAACATACATAGTTAAAAAACGGTACGGACACATTGTCCCACCACCACCAATCAAACTTTATAGCCACTGGTTCTAACACTACATCATACCCAGTAATGATTAAGGCTGCTAACACGGCTGAGATTAAAACATTGTTTGTATATCTATTTACTAAACTCCGTATTGCAATACACAACATAGCCCAATTCATAGCTATGGTAAGTGGCACACCAAATAGCTTTGGGCCAAGCACAGTACCATACGTGTACTCCCCAAAAAGATAACCGTAATTAACACCAGTGAATTCTGCCAAATAACCCCCTATAAAAATTAGAATAATCGGTAGAAAGTTTCGTTTTGTCCATTCGTATTCTTCTATAAAAACAACTACAAAAGAAAAAATGAGCATTACTGGCGTAAGGCCCATGAAGAAGTCTCTGCTTTCTCGAAACATCATTCCTATTATTCCACTTATATGCGGAACCAAGAGCAAGACTAAAAAATACTTTTTAACGAAATATATAATCACTTTTTATCAAATCAGTTGAGATTTTTGCCGAAAGTAAACTCAGCGGTATACCGCCTCCAGGATGGACACTCCCACCACAAAAATATAATCCTTTGTGTTTACTACTAAAATTGGATTGTCTCAGAAATGCTGACATCCTGTTATTGCTAGAACTCCCATATAAAGCTCCTTTACGACTGCCTGTTTTTGAATGTATCAATTGTGGAGTAAGCTTATTTTCTACTTTAATGTTTTTACTAATATCAACTCCCAAATTATATGATAATTTGGCAATTATATTGTTGCGTGCATTTTCAATCATCTCATCCCAATTTTGATTGTCATCATAAGGTGCATTCACCATAACAAACCAGTTTTCACAACCATCTGGGGCATCTTTTTTCTCAGCTTTTGAACTTATGTGGATGTATACTGTAGGATCCTCATCTATCCTTTTATTCTGAAAAATATTTGAAAACTCCTTTTTATAATCCTTAGTAAACAAAATATTATGAACGTCTAAATCCTCAAATGATCTATCCATTCCCCAATAAAAAATTAAAGCACTGCTACTTGGCTCATAGTTTTGTCCTTGTGTACTTAACAATGATTTTAGCGGACCTCGAGCTGCAGTAGCAACATCTATATTGGACAGTATTATGTCATATTGAGTTTGCTCGTTAACTAAGTAGCCGTTCTCCTTTTTCTCAACAGATTCAACTGGAGTCTCAAAATAGAATTTCACACCCAAACTCAATGCTTTTTTATAAACAGTACTTGCTATTTTTCGTATGCCTCCTTCAGGAAAGTACGCACCAAACCCATACTCGTAATATGGGATCACATTTAGAGTAGCAGGAGCTTCATACGGATTACTCCCGTTATAAGTCGCATATCTATTGAAGAATTGCATTGTTTTCGGGTTCTTGAACCATTTTCGATTCACACTACTCATTCGCCGAAAAACTTGAATTTTTGGAAGTCTAATCAAGCTCAACAATGTATTCCAATTCAGGTAGGTCTTTAGCTTATGTAAAGACTTCTCTAAAAATACGTGATTCGTAATCTCATATTTCATTTTGCTGTCTTTCAAGAAATTAAGTATTGTTTCCTTAGACTCTCCTAGGTTCTCTTCAAATTGAGAGGCTAATTCATCACGATCTGAAGGGGCCTTTAACCGAGTACCATCATCCCAAAAATAATTACAAACGGTATCTAGTTTTTTATATTTAAAATCACTTCCGATCTCGCCATCTATACCCAGTAATTCATCCACATAATGGGGCATTGTAAAAAGACTCGGGCCTGTATCCCACCTGTAACCTTCACTCTCCCACTCTCCCATTTTACCGCCATAAGTATGATGTTGTTCATATATATCCACTTTAAAACCCGCAGAACGTAGCCTAACTGCAGCTCCTAGCCCACCTATACCAGAACCCAATATGGCTATACTTTTGACATTCTTACTCATTCTTAAGTAGATTTATGCTGTTGACATTTTGGTAATCAAAGGTAAAACATCAAACCACTCTTTATGTTTAAATTTGCCCCGAAATGATTCAGAGACCTCAAACTTTATTCTTTCTTGCTATCACTACTGTCTGTCTGATGCTAATGTTTAGCGATACGGTATTCTACACAACAGAAAACACATTCACTAATGAACTGTGTCAAGTAGAGTATGATGAAACCAAAATGATAGCTGCAGATGGAGAAGATCAGGAGTCTAATACATGGATATTCTCTTTTGCTGCCGCAGTAGGCTTATTGAGTTTTGTATCAATCTTTTTATTTAAGAATAGAAAACTTCAATTATTACTGTCATCGTTCAATTACTTATTTATTCTCGGTATCATCGTCATGATGTATGTTTATAGCTTGAACATGCAGTATTTCGAGGGTGACGGAGTAAATTCTACCTTCACATTTTATTCACTTATTCCTATGGCACTCATAGGTCTCAACTATTTTGGAGCTCGTGGAGTACGTAGGGATGAAATGCTTGTTCGCTCGATGGATAGACTAAGATAAAATTTGAAGCTATTAGATGTAAATAAATTCTCCGTAACATTCAGTATACCTGAAGGTGAGTTTCAAGCCGTAAAATCAATTGATTTTCATTTATCACAAGGCGAAATTCTAGGCCTTATTGGCGAAAGTGGTTCTGGTAAATCCGTGACTAGCCAATGTCTAACAAGACTAATTTCTGATGCAGCTATTTCTGGGGATGTCATCTATCATACTCTTGACAAAAAGTACAACCTCATTGATTTTTCTGAAAAAGAATTGATAGCGATTCGTAGAACAGAAATCGCATACATTTTTCAGGAACCAATGACGGCACTCAACCCACTTATCAATTGCGGTAAGCAGATATTAGAGGTATCTGAAGATAAAAGCCAAGACTACCTTTATTCTCTGCTCCATAAGGTAGAATTGACGGATGTAGATAGAATAGCAAATAGCTACCCACACGAACTTAGTGGTGGACAAAGACAACGTATTATGATCGCTATGGCTTTAGCTAATAGGCCTAAATTGCTTATTGCAGATGAGCCCACAACTGCATTAGATATAGCAGTGCAGAATGAAATACTTAAGTTGCTAAAAAAACTATGTCAAGAAGAAAAAATGGGCATATTATTCATCACGCACGACCTGTTGTCCCTAAAGGGTTTTGCAGATCGAATAGCTGTGATATATCACGGCAAGATAGTAGAAACTTCTGAGACAGGTGAGCTGATGAACTCGCCAAAACATGCATATACCAAAGCACTGTTGGAAAGTAGGGCAAACTATGCTAAAAGAGGTAGTATATTACCCGAAATAGATGATTTACTTATTGAGAATGAAAAAGGGTTACATTTTAATTCGCCTAAGAAAGTTCCTTTACTTGAAGACAAACAATCCGAGGAAGTTGTATTGACTTTAGACAAAGTAGAAAAATCTCATTTTACTAGAAAACTCTTCACCACTATAGAGAACAAAGTCCTACACGACATTTCATTGAAAATCAATCAAGGAGATATACTGGGAATAGTTGGTGAAAGTGGCAGTGGAAAAAGTACGATTGCTAAAATCATATTAAACATCTGGAAATCTACTGAAGGTCAGGTCATGCTCCACGAAAAAGAGGTCTCGACATACAGAGATTTAAGCGAGGAAATTCAACTTGTATTTCAAGATCCATTCTCCTCTCTCAACCCCAAGCATAAAATAGGAAATGCCATTCTGGAGGTATTGAAAAGTACGGACAAAAAGGAGCGAAATCTAGCCTCTGCATGGGGGGGCAAAGTAGCTGCTAATAATACACTTAAAGAAAAAGTAGTATCTTTACTGCAAGAAGTGGGTCTAACAGCTTCTGATTTTGATAAATATTCTCACGAGTTTTCGGGCGGTCAAAGACAACGCATTTGCATAGCCAAGGCACTCGCCAAAAATCCCAAAATTATAGTTTTAGACGAAGCCCTTAGTGCACTAGATGTAAGTGTGCAGGCCAAAGTACTAAATCTGCTGAATGACCTCAAAAGAAAAAAAGGACTTACCTATCTGCTTATATCACACGACATGAATGTAGTAAGTTATTTCTGTGACAAGATAGTTGTCTTAAAAGACGGCAGAATAGTAGAGTCCGGATATACAGAAAAGCTAATAAGGTCTTCATCCTCCGACTATACAAGGAGTCTAATGAAGCATAGCACAAAATAGAAAAATATTGAAAAAGAAAAATAAACGCACCCGTAAACCAAACGAATATAAAGAGGTGCTTCAGGTACTTGCAAGTAATGCAAACAAACCTTTAAACTACAAACAAATAGGATCAAAGATTCCGCATATATCATACAAACAGGTAAATCAAGTTTTAGAATTACTCGTACGCGAGGGCAAGATTACAAAACCTGAAAGAGGAAAATATATACTAGAACGCAAAGCGAATAAAGATGAAATACAAGGGGTCCTTGACTTTTCTTCTAGAGGCGACGCATATCTAATGGTAGAAAATCTGGAGGATGATATTAAAATCAAAGCCGGAGACACCTTAGATGCCTTTGATGGTGATGAAGTCAGCGTCAAACTGGTTTATAAGTCAGGAAAAACAAAACCGAAAGCATTTGTAACTAGAGTAATTAAAAGAGCAAGAGAAACCTATGTAGGTACTATATCTGCTGGCGGAAACTCATTCTTCATAATACCAGATGGCAATAAAATGCACACTGACTTTTTTTTACCAAAAGAAAGAGCCAACGGAGCTACTGATGGTGACAAAGTCATATTCAAATTTAGAGATTGGCCTGCAAAGGCAAAAAATCCGTACGCTACTGTAGTAGACATCCTCGGTAAATCTGGAGAGAATACAGCAGAAATGCACGCTATTGTTGCTGAGTTTGGTTTTGCTACCAAATTTGATGATGCTGTGGAACACGCAGCAGATGCATTCCCAAAGGAAATCTCAAAGGAAGAGATAGCCAAACGAGAAGACTTTAGAAAAATCACTACGTTTACCATAGATCCTGCTGATGCTAAGGATTTTGATGATGCACTTAGCTTTCAAACCCTACCCAATGGCAATGTGGAAATAGGTGTACACATCGCAGATGTATCGCACTATGTGACGCCAGGTGATACTATAGATCAAGAAGCGGTAAATAGGGCCACCTCAGTATACTTAGTCGACAGAACTATCCCGATGCTTCCAGAGCGATTGAGTAATGGTCTCTGCTCTCTTCGTCCACACGATGAGTCATTGACGTTCTCAGCCATTTTTGAGCTAGACAAGGATGGAAATGTAAAGAAATACCGCTTTGCTAAAACGGTCATCTATTCGGACCACCGATTTGCTTATGAAGATGCTCAAAAGGTCATAATAGCCAAAGAAGGGAAGTATGCCAAAGAATTAGAAACGATGAATAATCTGGCTCTCAAGATGAGAAATGCTAGATATGCCAATGGTGCCATCAATTTTGAGACAACAGAATTTCGATTTGTACTAGACAGGCAAGGTACACCTACTGCGGTGATACCAAAAGTGCGCAAAGATGCACACAAAATGATAGAGGAATATATGCTACTGGCTAATAAGTATGTAGCAATGCACCTGTATACCAAAAATGATAAGACACCACTTCCTTACCGTGTACACGAAGAACCAAGTCAAGAGAAAATGACAGACTTTGTAGAAACGGCAATGGAGTTTGGTTACAAAATAGATATGTCTAACAACAAGGCATACAGTAAGTCCATCAATGAAATGGTAGCCAAAATAGAAGGAACACTTGAAGGTGACATCTTACAACCACTGGCCATACGTAGTATGGAAAAGGCGTACTATACTAGTAAAAAGATAGGACACTTTGGGCTAGCGTTTGATTACTATGCTCACTTCACCTCTCCTATTCGTAGGTATCCAGATCTCATCACACACCGTATGCTTCAAGACTATTTGACCAAGAAAAAATCATTTGACTACGGAACGATAGAAAAAATGGCAAGCCACAGTAGCAAACAAGAGCAAAAAGCTACAAGTGCTGAACGTGCAAGTAACAAATACAAGCAGGTGGAGTACATGGCAAGTTTCAAGGGTGAAGAGTTTGATGGTATCATCAGCGGAGTAACCGACTGGGGCATATTCGTAGAGATACTTGAAAATAAATGTGAAGGAATGGTGCGACTACGCGATATGAAAGGTGATCACTACACCTACTTACCTGAGAAGAAAAAGGTCATCGGTGAACGTACGAAAAAATCATATTCTATGGGACAACGTGTACGCATTCGAGTAAAGAATACAGACCTAGCTAAACGAAACATTGATTTTGTATTTGTGGAAGAGAGATACTCCTAAACCATTATTAGCTTAAATCGTTTTACTACCTTTATAGACGTGCAAAAACTTAAACAACTTCTCACCGACTTAGAACCTGCAATAGCAGATATCATCAATCAACCTGGTTCGCCTAGGGCAGTGTATGAGCCTATAAGCTACATCCTCAGTCTTGGTGGTAAGCATATACGCCCAGCTTTGGTATTGGCTGCGTACAAGATGTATGCTACTGAATATTCGGATGAAGTAATGAAAGTAGCTCAAGTAGTAGAGATGTTTCATAATTTTACATTGCTGCACGATGATATCATGGATAACTCACCGCTGCGTAGAGGGCAAGATACTGTTCATGTGAAATGGGATGATGCTACAGCTATACTCTCTGGAGATTTATTACAGATAGAAGTTTACGAGAAACTAGCGGAGGTAGGGAATGTTGAGATTCTCAAACTATTCAATGCAATAGCTCGCGAACTCTGTGAAGGGCAAATGAATGATATGCAGTTTGAGCAAATGGACGTGGTAAGCAACGAATCATATCTAGATATGATTCGTCAGAAGACTGCGGTATTACTTGGTTTTAGCTTACAAGCTGGAGCTTTGCTTGGCGGTGCTCCTGTAGATGAAGCTCAAAAGCTGTATGATTTAGGTATATCGATAGGTTTGAGTTTTCAGCTAATGGATGACTACCTCGACAGCTTTGGCGAAACTGCCAAGGTAGGAAAACGCATAGGTGGAGATATCTTAGAAAAGAAAAAGACGTACCTCTGGAATGAGATGTGGAGCAGACTAAATGAAGAAGAAAGAACAGCTGTTTTGGCATCTTACTCATCTGAAGAATCCGCAATTGCTTTTGTAAAACAAACCCAAGAATCTTCTGGTGCCAAAGACTTTACTCTAAAACTCGCTCAAAAGTATACGGATCAAAGCCTCAGTGCATTGACAGAACTGAATACCTCCGGAGACAAAACATACCTGGAAGAGATCGTTCAGATGTTGGCAGGCAGAGAGAGTTAATCCTCCACCCTCTTTTTCAACGCTTCATTCATAGCCTTAAATCCGTCTACAGTCTCGCCGTCTAATTTCTTGGCTAACAGACCAACTAGTAATCCAGTAAACTTCTCACTATGTATAAAAGTAGTCGTTCCATCCTGATTATCAATCAGCTGAAAACGATGCTATCCCTCAAATAAACCTTTAAAGAATAAGTGTCCTAGCCATTTGAGTTCTTTATCCTTTTCATACACCAATACCTCTGACTTGAAGGTCATTCCGCCTAGCTCAGCGGTTATTTGGTTGCCTACGGCTACTGATCCAGTAAGTTTTAGTATGAAAGGATTCCAACTTGGGTAACTTTCAAAATCTGTAAATACACTCCATACTTTCTCAGATGAAGCTTTTATGTCGACTGATATTGTGATATCTTTTTGCATCGTTTTATTATTTGATACAAAGGTCTATACAAATGAGCCTCTACCCTCTTGACAAAATTAAGAAATACGTTTTGCACGGATTCTACTTAAAGTTTCGGGTGTCATTCCAAGCATAGACGCCAAATTATTCAAAGGCACTTCATTGAATAAGGACAGATTTTGGCTAATTAAAGCGTCATATCGTTCTTCAGCACTCTCAGAGATAAGACTAAATACTCTTTCTTCCAACGTCTTGAAGCATTTTGCTATAAATCGCTTCTCTAGCAATGGCCAAGAAGGTATATCATAGGATAGTTTGTTGTAATCTGCCTTTGAAATGGAAAATAGCTCACATCCAGTTATAGCTTCTATATCCCACCGACTAGGTGTGTCAAATACTAGACTACCAATATCTGTAACAAAATAGCCGGTAGTACTTATCCACTGGGTGATAGATTTATCTTTTTTAGGAGCTGAGACACGCATCATACCACTTACTATAAAACTCAGCCTATCACAATGAGCACCTATTCTCGTAAAGTACTTGCCCTTTTCAATGCTTTCTCTCTTAAACTTGGAGTGAATAGCGTGCATATCATCCGGAGATACACCAAAATACGAACGGATATAGGTTTCCAACTCAGTCATAAAGCAAAGTTAGATTTAATCCAGAAAAAAGCCGAGCTCCCCAGCTCAGCTTCCATTATGAAACTAAATTACCTTAAATGTAATTTTACTTAAAAATTCCTGCCCTCAAATCGAGTTTAAGGGCAGGCGATCTATCTTTAAACAAGAGTAGATCCTTTATTGACCAACACTTATAAGAAGGCAGTAATGCAAATGTTCACATATTCTCTGTACTATTTTATATATTTATTCTTAACTAATTGATTTTCTTTGTATTAAATTTTGAAAAAAGTTAAAATCTATATCTCAGACTCTTCAGATATTTATACTAATCTCGCTTTAGAAGAGTATTTCGTGACGGAAAGTGATGAGGATATTCTACTTTTTTATGTCAATACAGATGCAGTAGTCATAGGGAAACACCAAAATCCTTGGAAAGAAGTAGATCTCACATCGATTACAAATACAGGGAAACCTCATAAAGTAGCTCGAAGATTAAGCGGTGGAGGCACCGTGTTTCACGATATAGGAAATATTAACTTTTCATTCATCAGAAACAAGGATGTGGATTTTGTAAACTTCAGAGAACACATAGAGCCCATAAGTATTGCTCTTAGCAGTCTTGGGATACCAAATGAGATCTCTCTTCGTAATGACATTTTTGTCCAAAATCATAAAGTCAGTGGAAATGCAGAACATGTGAATAGCCGTAAGAAGCGTATTCTGCATCACGGCACTCTTTTGTATGATAGCGATTTGATACGACTAAATGGTAGCATCAGAGCAAAAGAAAAGCTGGCAATAGAAACACACGCGGTAGATTCTGTACGTAGTCCTGTGATGAATATGAGAGATGTACAGAATTTAGGAAACACTCCCGATTTCTTAAGCACACTCACAAGTAGATTACAATATGATTTAGGTATAGAAGAAATATCTAATATTAATCCTGAAAATATAAACGATGTTAATGAATTGGTAGCTAATAAGTATATTAGATGGGAATGGATTTTTGGTCACACTCCTAGCTTCAAGTACACAGATGACAAAGGCAATATTTATAAAATAAAAAAAGGTACGGTAGAAGAAGCTGAACTGAAACAGCATCTTGGCAAAAAATTTTCAGAAATATTATGACACGTAGAGAAAGAGCAGAAAAAATTCAAACAATACTCAATGAAGAATTCCCTACCACTCCTATTCCATTGGACCATAAAGATCCTTACACGCTGCTCATAGCTGTATTACTCTCAGCACAATGTACAGATGAACGAGTCAATAAGATCACTCCTCTCCTATTTGCGAAGGCAGATAATCCCTATGATATGGTGAAAATGACCGTCGAAGAAATTAAAGCAATCATTCGTCCTTGCGGCTTATCTCCTATGAAGAGTAAAGGGATATATGGACTAAGCCAAATTATCATTGAGAAATACGGAGGTGAGGTCCCTCAAAGTTTTCAAGATTTAGAGACACTTCCAGCTGTAGGACATAAAACGGCTAGTGTAGTAATGAGCCAGGCTTTTGGAGTACCTGCATTTCCTGTGGATACCCATATACATCGCTTAGCTTATAGATGGAAGTTGAGCACCGGTAAAAATGTAGATAAAACTGAAAAAGACTTAAAGGCAATCTTCCCGAAGGACGATTGGAATAAAGTACATCTTCAAATTATATTTTTTGGTAGAAAATATTGTCCCGCTAGAGGTCACGATTCTTTTGCATGTCCTATATGCAAGGATTATGGCAGAGCTATATTATTTAAGTGAAACAAATGAAAACGGAAGACTTCTTTATAATTCTACTAAAGACTATTGGGATTTATACTTTATGCAATTATGTATTAAATAATTATATGATTGTTTATTCCATAACTGAACAAGATTGGAGATGTCTCATTTCATTTATTGGGTTTACACTCGTCTACATCGCATTTATAATTTATTCGAGAAAAATCGTCAAGGTTTTCAAATTGACAAAAGGGATAGAAACGGATTTTATTTCATTTGGGACATTAAGTAGTATGAAGATACTTCAAATCGTCTTCATTTTTCTTGGAGCTTATTTACTAATAGACAATGCTCCAAACATTCTCATCGAAAGCTTCGCCTCTTTAATAGGCAAAGCTCAATATAGATCCTTGAATGGATTGGTAGATGTATCATATCCAAGCCAGCCTTTATTACCTGCTATTATCAAAGTACTAATAGGTTTCTTTATCATTCAAAAATCAAGGTGGCTTTCCGGACTATTGCTACAAGAAAAAGGTTGATTAGAATCTCTTAGCACATAAGTAGACATCTATTTAAGTAAATAGTACCTTTGCACCTCACTAATCAATGAAAGTAGAGGTTTTATACGAAGATAATCATCTTATAGCGGTCAACAAGCCTGCTGGCCTGGTTGTACAAGACAATGAGCATGGTCTTCCCTCATTAGAAACTCACGTCAAGGCATATATCAAAGCCAAGTATAACAAACCAGGTGCTGTGTTCTTAGGGTGTATTCATAGACTAGACACCAATGTGACTGGTGTCGTTTTATTTGCTCGTACGAGTAAAGCTCTCAAGCGAATGAATGAGCAATTCAAGAATCGTACGATTGAGAAATACTATACCGCATTGATTCGAAGGAAACCACAGCCAATGGCGGGGACGCTTACACATTGGCTAAAAAAAGACCCAAAACAAAACAAAACAAAACTGTATGAGGAAGAGCGAGATGGCACTAAAAAAGCCATTCTCCATTATGAATACATCAATACTGCAAATCACTGCTTCCTTGTAAAAGTAAGACCGGTGACTGGTAGACCACATCAGATTAGAGTACAGTTAGCCCGTACCTTTACAGGCATCGTGGGAGATGTAAAATACGGTCAAACCAAACCAACTAAGGATAAAAGTATTTATCTGCACGCTTTGGGTCTGAGATTTGATCATCCAGTAACTAAAGAAAAGACTAATATTCACGCTCCAATGCCAGCTTTTGGTAATTGGAAATTTTTTAAAGAAATTGAAAAAAACCTATTAAAAGAATGAACGCAACAGTAAAAATACCTACTCCAAAGAATGAACCTGTAAGTGCTTTTGCACCAGGAAGTCAAGAGACGCTTAACCTAAAAAACAAGCTTCAGGAACTAAAAAGTACAGAAGTAGATGTACCTATGTATATAGGTGATAAAGAAATATTCACTAATGAGAAAGTAACGATGCATCCACCGCACGAAAAAGCTCATAACTTAGGGACATACAGTAAGGGAACAGCTGAGCACGTAGAGCAAGCAATCGAAGCTGCACTAGCTGCTAAAGAAAATTGGTCAAATATGCCTTGGGAAAGTAGAGCTGCTATATTTTTGAAAGCTGCTGATTTATTAGCAGGTCCTTTCAGAGATAAAATGAATGCTGCTACTATGCTTGCTCAGTCTAAAAATGCAATGCAAGCTGAAATAGATGCTGCTTGTGAAATGATTGATTTCTTCAAGTTTAATGTTCAGTACATGAGCGAAATATATGCTCAACAACCACCGGAAAACTCTCCAGGAGTTTGGAATCAGTTAGAATATAGACCGCTTGAAGGTTTTGTATTTGCTCTTACTCCATTCAACTTTACTAGTATCTGTGCTAACTTATGTGCAGCTCCTGCAATGATGGGAAATACCATCGTTTGGAAGCCTGCTGAAACACAGATTTACAGTGCTCAAGTTATCATGGAATTGTTCAAAGAAGCTGGACTGCCTGATGGTGTGATCAACCTGGTGTACGTAGACGGTCCTACAACAGGAGAAGTCGTTTTCAATCACAGAGATTTTGCTGGCATTCACTTTACTGGAAGTACAAGAGTATTCAGACATATCTGGAAAACCATTGGAAACAATATAGACAAGTATAGAAGCTATCCTCGAATAGTTGGAGAAACAGGAGGAAAAGACTTTGTGATGGTTCACCCAAGTGCGAATGTAGACCAAGTAAGTACTGCCTTGGTAAGAGGATCTTTCGAATTCCAAGGTCAAAAATGTTCTGCAGCTTCAAGAGCTTATATACCTCAGAGTATGTGGGAAGAATTGAAGTCTAAAGTGGTAGAAACAACCGACTCATTGAAAATGGGAACAACTGAGGATTTTAGCAATTTCATCAATGCGGTAATTGATCAAAAATCATTTAATAAGATTTCAAAATTCATAGATGAAGCAAAAGCTGCAGATGATGCGGAAATTATTGCTGGAGGCGAATACGATGACAGCATCGGGTACTTTGTACGCCCTACTATCATTGCTACTAGCAATCCAAAATACACCACTATGTGTGAAGAAATATTCGGCCCTGTGTTGACTATCTATGTATATGAAGATGACCAATTTGAAGAAACACTAAAATTAGTAGATAACACTTCAGAATATGCACTTACTGGTTCAATATTTGCGAGAGGTAGAGAGCATATTAACGTTGCACTACACGCATTGAGAAATGCAGCTGGAAACTTCTATGTCAATGATAAACCTACTGGAGCCGTAGTCGGACAGCAACCATTTGGTGGTGCAAGAGGTAGTGGAACCAATGATAAAGCAGGTGCCCCAATCAATCTAATGAGATGGACTTCAATGAGAACTATAAAGGAGACTTTTGTAACTCCTACTAGCTATGAATACCCTTTTCATAGCTAATTGTTAAAATGGTTATCCATTACAATTATTAAACACCGAAAAGGGGACCAATTGGTCCCCTTTTTACATTAGTCGGCATAAATATTGTTACTTATTCAACAAGAGATTACAAATGAAAAAATACTTGCTATCCATTTCTATAATCATCGTGTTACTTCTTAGCTCTTTTATCTTCCTTCCTTATATTTTTAAGGATAAGATAATCTCTTCCATAAAAAAAGAAGCAAATACACATCTTAGTGCAGATCTTGACTTCAGTAATGATATTGGAATTAATGTTTTCAGATCTTTCCCTGACCTGAATTTGTCTCTAAAGAATTTGACTTTACGTAATGCAGACTCCATTTTTAATCAAGACACACTAGCCTCTATAGACAGGTTTGACATCTCTTTTGACCTCATGGAGTTTTATAAAGAAGGAGAATATGTACTTAAAACACTTTCACTTGTTCATCCTAAAATATATCTAGAAAGCAATGACTCAGCTTCAAACTGGGACATAATGAAGACTAGTGAAGCGGCAGAAGAATCAACACCTATTCAATTCCAATTGAATGATATCCAAATTTCAGACGGCGTTTTTCAATATCGAGACGGACTAATGAAAGTGAGGATAACAGATATCGACCACAATTCTTCAGGCATTTATGATTCTAAACTCTTTAATCTAGATGCATTTACTACAGCTGAACGCGTACAAGTAATTTATGATGACATCACTTATTTAGACAATTGGGAGATGAAACAAGGAGGTAAAATCATAGTAGACGTTGATCAAAACATTTACACATTCCCTCAAAACGATTTCCTAATCAATGGATTACCTACACAACTTGATGGCACTATTGCGTATTCAGAAAGTAACCTCGTATTTGACCTAATGGCAAATTCGTCAAGTCCTGACATCAATCAAGTCCTGACATTAATTCCAGCAATATATACCTCAGATTTCAGTACTATGCAAACCTCTGGTGCTGCTGCATTCAAAGCCAAACTGAAAGGAAAATACAATGAAACTAGTTTTCCTAGCTACTTACTAAAACTAAGAATGGAAAATGGTTCGTTCAAATACCCAGATTTAGAAATTCCAGCAGACAATATTAATCTCGACTTGAATATTTATAGTGTTTCAGGAGATTTCGATAATACTATAATTGATATACCTACTTTCTCTTTCAACGCTGCTGAGGACCAGTTTAAAGGGAAATTAAAATTCAGTGATATCGTTAACAATCCTAACCTTGATATCACTGCACACGGAACAATAGACCTAGGAAATCTTCAGAAAATCATTCCTCTGGAAGAAATGCAAATCCAAGGGAAAATAAAAGCTGACTTAGATATGGTTGGCAGGCTGAAAGATATCAAAAGTTCTTCTTTAGATAGGTTCAATGCACATGGAGATATCTCGACAGAAAACTTTCGCTACAAAACAGAAAATATGGAAGAAGAGCTATTTCTTTCGAAAGGTCATCTGTCGATTTTTAACGAAAAAGTAACCATTGATAAATTAGAGGGAAAGCTTGGACAGAATTCAATCAATATCTATGCTAAATTCAATAATTTCTTCTCTTACTTATCCGATGATCAATCGCTGCTAGGAAATCTCGTTTTCAGATCTAGTAATTTCAATCTAAATGACTTCTATGCGGTAGAAAGCAAAGAAGGCTCTAAAGAAAATGAATTGACATTAGTAGAGATACCAGGAAATGTGGAACTCAACATCTCAGCTACTATAGAAAAACTCATTTATGATGATCTTGCTTTTGACAATTTTAGTGGAGACTTCAATGTAAAGGACAATAAGTTCATAATTAAAGACTTAGCGAGCACCTTTCTAGGAGGAGCACTAAACTTCTCAGGTCTTTATGCATATGACCCTTCAGAGCCTTCTGCACAATTCAATATAAAGTATTCAAACATAGATTTGAGCCAACTGTCTGAAAGATTTAAAGTATTTTCAGCATTTGTCCCAGTCGCTAAAAAAGTAAAAGCAACTAGCTCTGCGAGTCTGCAGTTTTCATCAGAACTAAATAAGGATATGTCTCCAAAGATGGGTCTATTGAATCTTGGAGGAGCTATAGATCTATCCAACATCGCAATTGACGATGTCAAAATTCTTCAAGCATTAGACAATCAATTAGGAACAAGCCACTTTGACATTTCTAGTTTACAGGATCTATTTTTAAACTTTCAGATCTCAGATGGAAAATTACTTGTAAACCCTTTTCAAATTAAAATAGATGAATCTATACTTAGATTAGAAGGAACCACAAAGCTGGACAAAGCAATAGACTATTGTGGAGTACTATCGATTCCAAGTACTTATGTGAAAAAAGAAACCCAAATCATAAACAATCTAATTAAGGAAAGTCCGATACAAAATCTAGAGATCAAGCCAAACGAATATTTGGATTTAACTGTTAACATCACAGGAAGCTTTTCTAATCCAACAGTAAAAGTAAAGCTGCAAGAGGTGAAAAAGTCTATTGGGAACAGAATACAAGATACGGTCTCTAATCTTGTAAATGAGAAGAAACAAGAACTGAAAAACGAATTGGATGAAGAAACCAAAAAAATTAAAAAAGAGGCCGAAAGAAAATTAGACGAAACAAAATCTCAAGTAGAAGACGAAATTAAAAAGCGGCGTGAAGCTGCAGAAGAAAAATTGAGACAAGAAGCTGAGGAAAGACGTAGAAAACTAAAAGAAGAAGCAGACAAAAAACTTAGAGAAATATTTAAACCATGAAAAATACAGTAATAATTTTAGCAACCGTTTTAAGCATCGTAGCTTGTGGACCATCTAACAAAGACTCAGGATTTGACAATGAACCATCGAATGACACACCTGCAAGAGCTGAGTTACCATTAGATGAAAGTGACACAATAACAGTAGTAGCACAAGGAGCAACTATGGCAGAGATGAAGTATGATACTAAGACGATTAGAGTGCCTGCCAACAAAGAGATTACGATAGCACTAGTAAACCAAAGTACGGATGCTACTATGCCGCATAACATTGTTTTCATTCAAAAAGGAACAGCAAATGATGTTGGTCAAGCAGGTATGCAACATAAAGATAATGGATATATAAATCCGAATGAAGAAAATGTAATTGCTCACTCCGCAGTAGCTCCTATGGGTGAGACCGTATACCTTACCTTCACTACACCAAAATCTGGAGATTATGAATTCATCTGCTCGTATCCAGGTCACTGGGGCTTGATGAAAGGAAAGTTTTCAACCAGGTAAAATCCAAGATATTTTAAAACGGCATGTCTCCATCCGGTTCGAATGGGGTCATGTCATTCATTTTACTTCCAAGCGTCACACTTGAATCTTGGAAAGTGTCTGGGCCATAATCTACATACCCCCAATCAGCAAACTTTCCAAAGTGCTTGATGAACTTTAGATTTACTGTTCCTGGAGATCCATTACGGTGCTTTCGGATAATAATTTCGGTTAATCCTGTATTATCATTCCCCTCTTCATCTTGAGTAACCCCATAATATTCGGGTCTGTAAATAAATGTTACCAAATCGGCATCCTGCTCTATGGATCCAGACTCTCTCAAGTCTGATAACATAGGACGCTTATCTGTACGCTGCTCTACAGCTCTACTAAGTTGTGCTAGTGCTATTACAGGTATGTCCAACTCTTTGGCTAAACCTTTTAAAGAACGTGAGATATAGGAAATCTCTTGCTCCCTATTTCCTGCAGATTTATTTCCCTCTTCAGCTCTCATCAGTTGGAGATAATCGATGATAATCATATCTAAACCACGCTGTCTTTGGAGTCTACGTGCTTTTGCTTTAAGGTCTAATACCGTAAGAGCTGGAGTATCATCTATGAACAGTTTCGCGTCTTCTATGGTACTAATCTTAGTGTGCAATTGCTGCCATTCGTGTTCTTCCAGCTTTCCACTTCTGATTTTTTCAGAAGAAAGTTCTGCTTCAGAAGCAATTAGCCTTTTCACAAGCTGCATACTACTCATCTCTAGAGAAAATATAGCTACACTTTTTTGCGAAAGCACAGCGGCATTTCGTGCCATGGAAAGTACAAAAGCAGTCTTACCCATACCCGGACGTGCAGCCAAGATGATAAGATCACTGTTCTGCCATCCGGATGTCATACGATCCAACTCTGTGAAACCCGTTGGTATTCCTGTCAATCCGTCACCATCTTGTTTAGATTCTTCAATATCTTGAATGGCCTTTGCGATAAGGTCACTAACCTCATCGTAGTTTTTGGTCATACTACTATTCTTTATCTCGAATAGCTGCTTTTCTGATTGGTCCAATAGTTCGAAAGCGTCTGAGGTCTCTTCAAAAGCCTTCTCTCCTATCTCACTTGCTACAGTTATCAATTGTCTCTGAATACTCTTTTGCATCACAATGTGTGCATGGTATTCTATGTTTGCGGCACTACTTACTTTGTTTGTTAGTGTGGTTATGTAATATGCTCCACCTACGGCTTCAAGATTACCGTCCTTTCTGACTTGTTCTGTTACGGTCAGTATATCAATTGGTTTCCCAGCACCAAAAAGATGAATAATTGCCTCGTAAATTTTTTGATGAGCTTCTACATAGAATGCGTCAGGTCTCAAAAAATTAGCAATCTTTTCTGGAGCATATTTCTCCAACATCAGTGCACCCAATACAGCTTCCTCTAAATCACGAGCTTGGGGTTGAAGCTTGGACATATCCATATTACCAAAATTCACCTTCTTTTTTGTACCTGCTCGTTTTTTATCCATATATAATTGCTGTTTGAGTTGACTATTAGTTTATCACTTAATGAGAGTTCAAAAATATCTATCCATCCGAGTGAACAATCCACATAAAGTGTGCAGTTCTAATTACCAACATTCATTTTGAAAATGTGCGTGAAACGTTAACAACCTAAGATGATATCCGTAATCAACTGTCTGTCAGCATCATCTTATCCACACCCCCTATTCAAATCAATTGATGTTCCACAAATTTACTTGATTTATTGCAAGAATACTTATGGTTCTAAACACTTAATTCTCACACTATTTCGAGTTATCAACTTTTTTAAGGAGATAAGTATCCGAAAGAGAATTTATGTATTCTGAAATTTTAGTAACTCCTTAAATGTGATGCACTGCCGACTTTTCCGCAGTCGTTTTGGTCTTATATTTGTTATTAATATAATAATGGAGGCACAGTTTTCACCCGGAGTAAAAGAAGTAATACAATTCAGTAGAGAGGAAGCTATAAGATTAGGTCATAGCTACATCGGTACTGAACATCTTCTTTTAGGACTTATACGTCAAGGCGACGGTAAGGCAATTAGACATTTAAAGTCTATGGGCATTGATATGCTCAGACTAAAAAAAACAGTAGAAGATAGTATAAGAGATACAACGAGCAAATCTACTAACATAGGTAATATTCCACTGACGAAGCAAGCGGAAAAAGCTCTGAAAATCACATACTTAGAAGCTAAAATATTTAAAGATGATGTTATAAGAACAGAACATTTATTACTCTCCATCCTACGTGATGAAGATAATATTGCTTCTCAGATATTAAATCAATTTGGAGTAGATTATGATATTTTTAAGAGTGCTATGGAAGACAAACTTCCAGATACTAACGTAGAAATGAGTACTGATTCTCCTGAAGATTTTTACAACCAAGAGAGTGGAAAAACTACACCACCAAGCAAAACACCAAAGTCAAAAAGTAAAACACCGGTACTAGACAATTTTGGTAAAGACCTGACGAAATTGGCAGAGGCTGACAAATTGGACCCTATTGTTGGCAGAGATAAAGAAATAGAGCGTGTTTCTCAGATTTTAAGTAGACGTAAGAAAAATAATCCAGTACTTATAGGTGAACCGGGAGTAGGAAAGACTGCTATTGCTGAAGGCTTAGCTCTCCGTATAGCACAACGAAAAGTATCTAGAGTCTTATTTGACAAGCGAGTAGTTACGCTTGACCTTGCAAGCCTTGTCGCAGGAACAAAGTATAGAGGTCAATTTGAAGAGCGAATGAAAGCCGTGATGACTGAATTAGAAAAAACAGATAATGTTATTCTATTTATTGATGAAATACACACTATAGTAGGTGCTGGTGGAGCAAGTGGATCATTGGATGCTTCCAATATGTTCAAACCAGCCTTAGCTAGGGGAGAAATTCAATGTGTCGGAGCTACCACATTAGATGAATACAGACAGTATATCGAAAAAGATGGTGCACTAGAAAGACGTTTTCAAAGTGTAATGGTAGAACCTACTTCTTCAGAGGAAACACTTGAAATACTCAACAACATAAAAGGTAAATATGAAGCTCACCATAGCGTGGAATATTCTGACGAAGCGATAGCAGCTTGTGTAAATATGAGTATCCGGTATATCACTGATAGGCATTTACCAGATAAGGCGATTGATGTATTAGATGAGGTTGGAGCACGTGTACACTTAAGTAATATCCACGTTCCTCAAGACATCTTAGAACTGGAGAAAAAGATAGAGGAAATTAAAGAAGAAAAAAACCGCGTAGTAAAAAGCCAAAAATATGAAGAGGCAGCAAGACTACGCGATAAAGAAAAATCACTTCTAGAAAATTTAGAAAATGCGAAATCGGTATGGGAAGAAGAAAGTAAGACCCAAAGATATCGCGTTGAAGAAGACGACGTTGCTGACGTTATCGCTATGATGACGGGTATTCCTACTAAGCGAATAGCACAAAAAGAAGGGAATCGTTTACTGAAAATGGCTGAAGAGCTTAAAGCTAACGTTATAGGTCAGGATCAAGCTGTTGTGAAGCTTACTAAAGCTATCCAAAGAACAAGAGCAGGTTTAAAATCTCCGAACAAACCAATCGGATCTTTTATATTCTTGGGAAGTACTGGAGTAGGAAAAACAGAAATGGCAAAATCACTTGCCAAGTACTTATTCGATACTAAAGAAGCATTGGTTAGAATAGATATGAGTGAGTATATGGAAAAATTTGCCGTATCTAGACTAGTCGGAGCTCCTCCGGGATATGTAGGATATGAAGAAGGCGGAATCCTAACGGAAAAAATAAGAAGAAAGCCTTACTCAGTTGTTCTATTTGATGAGATAGAAAAAGCTCACCCTGATGTATTCAACTTGCTCCTTCAGGTACTTGATGAAGGTTTCTTGACGGATAGTCTAGGACGTAAGGTAGATTTCAGGAATACCATAATCATTATGACTTCTAACATAGGTAGTCGTCAGCTGAAGGAATTTGGAAGTGGTGTAGGTTTTGGAACTTCTGCTAAGTCTGCAGCTGCAGATCTAAATAGCAAAGGAGTAATAGAGACTGCATTGAAAAGATTCTTTGCTCCAGAATTCTTAAACAGAATAGATGATGTTATCGTATTCAATGCTCTGGAAAAGGAAGACATCCAAAAAATACTAGAACTATCTCTACAAGAATTAGTTGTTCGAATCAGACAAATAGGTTTTGATATTAAGTTATCTAAATCTGCCAAGGAATACTTAGCGGAAAAAGGTTTTGATTCTGACTTCGGTGCTAGACCACTAAACAGAGCAATTCAAAAATACCTTGAAGATCCATTAGCAGAAGAAATCTTAAAGTCTGATATCAAAGAGGGAGATGTAATTAAAGTAGATTTCAATAAGAAAAAGGATGAATTAACTTTCAAAAAAGAAAAGGCTAAGTCCGTTAAAGAAGATAAAAGTGCCTAGCTAGTATTTTAACTAAGTTTTCAAAAGGTCAATCTCTGAGAGATTGACCTTTTTTTCATTATGCCCTGTTCTTCGGAAATATATCTTCATTCCACTCAAAAGTTCGTGTCTAAAATCTGCCTATCGTTATTCCTAATCTCTTAACTTTGCATACTTATGGAAATCGGGAAATCACTATTCAAATTTGAGCTCAAAGGCACTGATAATAAGAAATATGACAAGTTTACTTTTGCCGACAGAACGGCTTTAGTTCTGATAGTCACTTGTAATCACTGTCCATATGCAAGAGCATATTGGCACAGATTAATTAAGTTGTATAATCAGTTTGAATCAGATAACCTCATGATACTAGCTGTTAATCCAAATGATGCTGGGCAGTATCCTGCAGATTCGTTTGAGGAAATGAAAAAATTAAAAAAGGAACTAAAACTGCCTTTCCCATATCTTCACGATGAAGATCAGCAAATCACAAAGAAGTTAGGAGCTACTCGCACACCAGAGGCTTTTGTGTTTAACAGTAAACGACAGCTTGTATACAAAGGAGCAATAGACGACAACTGGGAAAATGCAAATATGGTGACAAGCGTATATCTCGAAGATGCGATAGAATACACATTAGATGGTATGGAGCCAGATTATACAGAAATTCCAGCTGTGGGATGCAGTGTAAAATGGAAGAAGTAAAAAACTGAAAGTGGACTCCTTAGCTAACAAAAAAATTATAATTACAGGTGCTTCATCTGGTATAGGCAAAGCAATAGCAGAAGAAGCTTCCAAAGTAGGTGCACATATAGTCTTAGCATCTAGAACCTACGAAAAACTAATTGAGCTTAAACAAGATTTGGTACCTTATGGGAATACTATCGTATGCGTCCAAACAGACGTAACCAAGCCCGAAGACTGTGATCACTTAATCAAGGAATCTGTAGATCAGTTGGGTGGCGTAGATATACTCATCAATAATGCTGGTATATCTATGCGAGCTCCTTTTGAACATGTGAAATTAGACGTGCTCAAAGAAGTCATGAATGTGAACTATTGGGGAGCGGTTTACTGCACAAAAGCTGCATTGCCTGAGCTTCTAAAAAGTAAAGGCAGTCTTGTAGCGGTGTCATCAGTTACAGGATTCAAAGGTCTTCCCGGCAGAACAGCCTATGCCTCATCGAAATTTGCTTTAAATGGTCTGTTCGAAAGTCTTCGAATGGAATATATGAGCAGAGGCCTACATACACTTATTGCTTGTCCCGGATTTACCACTAGCAATATTCGATTCAATGCTCTCATAGCTGACGGAAGTGAACAAGGTGATACACCCTTGGATGAAAAGAAAATAGATAAGCCAGAAGACGTGGCTAAGGATATTCTACAGGCTATCAGAGACCGTAAAGACTTCATGCTTACCAATAAGCAGGGAAAATTAATGTTTTGGGTGAATAAGTTTTTCCCAAAATACTTAGAAAAAAAGATACATAACGTCATCGCAAAAGAACCAAATTCTCCTATACTCGAGTAATGGATATACTTACCGTATTAACAGAAAAAACGAAAGAAGCCTTAGCTACTTTATATGATGTACAAGATGCTGAGGTCAGTTTCGAAAGTACAAATGCAAACTTTGAAGGTGACTTTACTTTCGTTGTATTTCCATACCTAAGAAACAGCAGAAAAAAACCTGAAGACACTGCCTCCGAGATAGGAGATATACTGAAGGATACAGTAGTAGAAATAGCAGACTACAATGTTGTAAAAGGCTTTTTAAATCTTGAACTAAGTGATGCCTATTGGTTGACTGTTGCAGAGAGAATCGCATCAGAAGGAATTAAAATTCCTGCCATAGGAAAAGGTAAAAAGGTTGTTGTAGAATATTCTTCACCAAACACAAATAAACCATTACATCTTGGCCATGTTAGAAATATTATCTTAGGGTACTCTTACAGCGAGATAATGGCGGCAAATGGCTATGAGGTCATTAAAAACAACCTTGTAAATGATAGAGGTATTCACATCTGCAAGAGTATGCTTGCTTGGCAAAAATGGGGAAATGGAGAAACACCACAGAGCTCTGGCATTAAAGGAGACCATTTTGTTGGCAAATACTACGTAGAATTTGACAAACATTATCGTACTGAAATAGCTGAGCTTGTCACAGGAGGAATGGATGAAGAGGAGGCAAAGAACAAAGCTCCACTGATGCTCGAAACCCGAAGTATGCTGCAAGCATGGGAAGCAGGCGACAAAGAGGTAATGGAACTATGGAGAAAAATGAATGAATGGGTCTACGAAGGATTTGATGTCACTTATGACCGTTTAGGAGTTGATTTTGACAAAATATACTACGAATCTGACACCTATATTTTAGGAAAAGCTATGGTACAAGAAGGACTTGCATCTAGTGTATTCTTCAAAAAAGAGGATGGTAGTGTTTGGGTCGATTTAACGGATGAGGGATTAGACGAAAAAATCGTTCAGCGTGCGGATGGAACATCTGTCTACATCACTCAAGACATAGGTACTGCTGATTTGAAGTACAAGGACTTTACTATGGACAAGTTTATTTATGTAGTAGGAAACGAACAGGACTATCACTTTAAAGTGCTCCAACTTATTCTTAAGAAACTAAATAAGCCATACGCAGATGGACTATATCATCTGAGTTATGGTATGGTAGACTTGCCTGAAGGTAAGATGAAAAGTAGAGAAGGTACGGTAGTAGATGCAGATGAATTGATGGATGAAGTAGTAGCCACCGCACAAAAACAGACTGAAGAATTAGGTAAGACAGAAGGTATGAATGACGATGAGCTTGCTTTGCTTTATGAAACGCTAGGTTTAGGGGCTTTGAAATACTACTTGCTCAAGGTTGATGCCAAAAAACGAATGATGTATGACCCAAAAGAATCAATCGATTTTCACGGAAATACAGCACCTTTTATTCAGTATACCTATACACGTATTTCGTCATTGCTCAGGGCTGCGGGAGAATACTCTTTTTCAATACCATCTAAGCTTGAATCAGAAGAAAAGGACTTAGTCGTGCAAATGAACGCGTTCCCAAGTGCCGTAAATGCTGCTGCGGAAAACTACAACCCAAGTGAAATCGCAAATGCCACCTATGATTTAGCGAAGTCTTTCAATAAATTTTACCACGAACACTCTATACTAGG
>ERZ1048068.602-NODE-602-length-31811-cov-7.783757_pt1 | contig 31811 bp, 33 predicted proteins | sample MGYA00383098_ERZ1048068 | MGnify/ENA primary metagenome ERZ1048068 (study PRJEB29581, sample SAMEA5548368) | metagenome | biome: marine; feature: coastal; material: water | depth 1 m | study: Short-term variability in the microbial, nano- and picoplankton dynamics... | reverse complement strand
TCAGAGCGCGTACCAATTGATATTGATGCAAGTTTTAGCTTTTTCAATCCAAAATTAGGGCTTACCTATGATTTGAATCCAAACAATAGTTTGTATGCCTCCTATGCTCGCGCCAATAAAGAGCCCAATCGCAATGATTTTGAAAGCAATGCTACAGATGTAACTCATGAAGAACTCAATGATTTTGAATTGGGATGGCGCCACCAAAGTGAGCGCCTGCGACTCAATGCCAATCTATATTATATGCGATACAATAATCAGTTGGTTCTTACAGGAGCATTGGACAATGTGGGGGAGTATTTAAGAGAAAATGTTGATAAAAGTTACCGCTTGGGATTGGAAGTAGATGCTAATATCGCTTTAAACGATGAGTTTTCATTAAATTCTAATTTTGCCTTGAGTCAAAATAAAGTTCAAGATTTGATAATTGATCGTGACGGAGGGCTTCAGAATTTGGGTGACACTAACATCGCTTTTTCTCCCAATGTCATTAGTACAAATGCCATTGAGTATGCTCCCGATACTAAATTTAGAGCCGCTTTGATTGGGAAATATGTTGGGGAACAATATATGAGTAATACGGATACTGAAGCCTCCAAGCTCGACAGCTATTTTGTGACCGATCTAAATTTTAGCTACACCATAGGAATTAAGTCTATTTTTAAATCCATTGTTTTCACAGGCATGGTCAATAATCTTCTTGATTTAGAATACGTAGATAGAGGTTATACTTACCTAGACACTTGGAGTGGCCCAGCGGCCTCAGAAATCCAGGGTTATTACCCACAGGCCACCCGTAATTTTATTTTAGGGATGACAATGATATTTTAGAGAGAATGAAAACTCATAAAAAAACCGTAGTGAAGGCTGCGGTTTTTTATTTAAAGTTTTTTAAAATTAATTTGATATAAATAATTCATTGCCAATACGTTCTATAAAATAGGGCTTAAGGCTGCAGCGAAGTTCTAAGTTTTGCAAGGGTTGGCCAGTGAATAAACTGTATCGACGCGTTTCATCGCAGCTGCTGTAGGCTTCAAGGCCATCGATTATAAGAATGGAACATGCACCAAATGGCTCATTGGGATCTGCGGCATCAAAAGCCACATAGCCGACACCAGTATTGTTAACAAACAGCCCACCATTACCTTCATTGGGCACATAAACAGGGTTGTTTGGGAAGGCTAGCGGATTGTATTGCGCAAGATTTAAATTTAAACTGACTTGTATCCCTACATTTAATAAGAAATTACAGTTTCTATCGTAATTATCTTCATTTGAACATGTGAAGCAAACCAAAAATAGATACAAACTTGTGAGAAATCTATAAAAGAAGCGTTTTGATAAAAAGGGTGTAATGTTCATTTATAATTTATCTTAAATGATCTTCTCTTCGAAAATACAATAAAAAGTAATAGCTGCTAAATATTTTGTATATTTGTACCGTGATCTCGTGTAAACGAGATTTTTTTTATGTTTTAATTAAAGCATCATAAACAACCCCTAATCCATTGAAAATAAAATAGTACCGCATGAGTAATGTATCATATTATACCGCTGAAGGGCTGAAAAAACTCCGTGATGAGCTTCAACACCTAAAAGATGTTGAGCGTGTTAAGGCCTCTAAAGCCATCGCTGAGGCCCGTGACAAAGGAGACTTGAGCGAAAATGCTGAATACGACGCCGCTAAAGAAGCCCAAGGCATGCTTGAAATGCGTATTTCAAAGCTTGAAGAGACCTTGGCAGGAGCCCGTCTTATTGACGCTTCCCAACTGGATAACTCCAAAGCATTGGTTTTGTCCAATGTTAAAATAAAAAACCAAGCCAACGGCATGGAGCTCACTTATTTGTTGGTGGCAGATGGCGAAGCCGACCTTGCTGCCGGCAAAATATCTGTTAATTCTCCCATCGGAAAAGGACTTCTTGGCAAAAGTGTTGGAGATATCGCAGAAATTCAAGTCCCCAACGGTGTTATCAAGTTTGAGATCTTAGAAATTTTTAGATAATTTGTAGTATGGCTTCAATATTTTCAAAAATTATTTCGGGCGAAATTCCTTGTTATAAGGTTGCTGAAACAGTAGATTTTTTGGCCTTTTTAGACATCTATCCAAATACCAAAGGACACACGCTTTGCATTCCCAAAAAAGAAGTAGATAAACTTTTTGATTTGGATGAATCAACATATAATGGACTGATGGCGTTTTCAAGAACAGTAGCGTTTGCCATAGAAAAAGCCGTTCCATGTGTTCGCGTAGGAATGACCGTCATAGGCCTTGAGGTTCCGCACGCCCATGTGCATTTGATTCCTTTAAATGGGATGGAAGATGCTCAATTTATAAAAAAAGAAGTTCAGCAAACTCCTGAAGCATTTCAAGCAACAGCCGATGCTATCGCAAGTTATTTATAATTTTTTTAGGGCGATTTGAAATGTGGTGCCTTTTCCTAGTTCTGAGTAAAGTACTTTAATTTTACCACCATGGTATTGTTCAACAATACGTTTGGCTAAAGACAACCCTAAGCCCCAGCCTCTTTTTTTTGTGGTGTAGCCTGTTTCAAAAATAGTTTTGAATTGATTTTTTGTAAGCCCTTTACCCAAATCAGAAATTTCTACTAAAACAAATGTTTCATTAGAATTTAAGTTGATTTTTAATTCGCCTTTGCCTTTCATAGCATCGATACCATTCTTTACTATATTTTCAACGGTCCAGCTGTAAAGTTCTTCGTTTAGCATTACCATTTGAGGTTTCTTAGGTAGTTGAATTTCAAAGTTGACCAATGCACTGCTTCGGGATTGAAGATATTCAATAGCGTTTTTTGTGGCTTGAACAGCATCAGTTGGTTCGAGCTGCGGAACGGATCCGATTTTACTAAAGCGTTCGGTAATTGTTTCCAATCGCTGGATATCATTGTTAATTTCTTGAACGTAATCTGGGTTAATGTTTTCGTTTTTAAGCAGTTCATTCCATCCTATAAGTGAAGATAATGGTGTTCCAATTTGATGGGCTGTTTCCTTGGCCATCGCAGTCCAAAGGTTATTTTGTGAGGCCGTTCTGGAACTTTGGTAAGAGAAATAGATGAGCCCTAAAAACAATAAAATTATCAGAATTAATGCAAGGGGGTAATATTTTAGCTTATTGAGTAAAACAGAATTTCCATAATACAAAGTCGAGAGCACTTCGCCATCGTAAATTACCTGAAGCGGTGTGTTTTCACTGGCATAAATTTCACTTAATTGCTTCAAGTAAAGTTGGTTGTTTTTTTCCTTAAGAACAATATTTTTCGATTGAAAATTTCCTTCAGAATCTTCAATAATCATTGGGGTTGTGGCGTTACTTTGAATGATTTTTAGGGGCAAATCACTAATGTTACCATCCAAATCAAGTGTTTTACTCAGCTCAATTTGTGCAGCAGAGAAATTCTCCATTTTAATGTATTCTTCCTCTTTAAATTTTTGATAAAATTGATAGGTATTCCATAAAATCAGCGAAACCATGAAAAAGGATACTGTAATCAGAATCCAATTCAGCAGCGATCGGTTGGAAGTTATTTTCATTGGTTGAAATTTTTCGTTTTAAATATAATGCATTTATGCGAATATTATTGTTCTAAATTATTGGGCTTTTCAGCTTTAATGCTTCACTTTATTTAATAACTTTGTTTTAAATTTAGGTTATGACTTCTTTTGATCCAAAAAACTACAGCATTTCGAAATTACAGGCCCTGCTTTCTTGTGCAGTAGCACCAAGGCCTATTGCTTTAGCTAGCACCATCGATGCAGACGGAAACCCCAACCTTTCTCCTTTTAGTTTTTACAATATTTTTAGTGCAAACCCTCCCATTTTAATTTTTTCACCAGCGAGAAGGGTTAGGGACAATACGACCAAACACACATTACACAACGTAGCCGCAATAAAAGAGGTCGTCATCAATGTGGTTTCTTATGACATAATTCAGCAAATGTCTTTGAGCAGCACCGAATATGCCAAAGGGGTAAATGAGTTCAATAAGGCGGGCTTCACCATGTTAAAATCAGATTTGATTCGTCCTTTCCGCGTAGCGGAATCGCCTATTCAAATGGAATGCAGAGTCAATGAAATCAAGCCTTTGGGCCAAGATAATGGGGCTGGTAATTTGGTAATTTGTGAAGTTTTGAAGGTGCATGTATCTAACGCCGTTATGGCGGAGAATAATACCATAGATCAAGAAAAATTAGATTTGGTTGCACGTGGTGGCGGAAGTTATTATATTCGATCCCGTGATGGTTTTTTGGAAATACCAAAACCACTAAGAACTATAGGGATTGGTGTAGATATGTTACCTGAATCGGTGCATAAAAGCAGCATACTCACAGGAAATGATTTAGGGCTTCTAGGGAATATCGAAGCGCTTCCTACAAAAGAATACATTGAAGCGTTTTGGAAGCAGCCCAGCCAATCTTTATTGATAAATAAATTAAAAACAACTGATGAGATACATCTTAAAGCAAAAGAATTCATAGAGCAAAAGAATGTTCTAGACGCTTGGTGTATCTTACTAAAATAAATCAACAGTACAAAAATGGAAGTACAAGGAAAAATTAAATTGATTGGAGAAACACAAACCGTGGGTTCTAATGGTTTTAGAAAGCGCGAATTGGTGGTCACCACCGAAGAGCAATATCCGCAACATTTGTCAATTGACTTTGTCCAGGACAAAACGGATTTATTGAATAACTTTCAAGCAGGACAGCAGGTCAAGGTAGGGATTAACCTCCGTGGCCGTGAGTGGATCAGTCCACAAGGGGAAACCAAACATTTCAACTCCATACAAGGATGGCGTATTGATAGTTTACAACAAAACTCAGCCACCGCCGCCCCTCCCGTACCAACTATGGAAGCTTTTGAACCGGCTAAAGATTTAAAAGCAGAGGAGCCAGACGATTTACCGTTTTAAGTTTTTTAAATAATATAGGTTTTAGATGTCCAAATTAACCAACTCAGATTTTGAAGGATTCGCTGGCAGTGATGCGTTCAAGGCTATCGTAAAGTCAAAATTGGGCCCTAAAAAATATCAAAAATTATTAAACAGTTATAACTACGAAATTGAGCTGTTGAAACTACAAACTGAGTTGGTCGATTTGCAACATTGGGTTGCTAAGCACAAAAAACGTGTTTGTGTTATTTTTGAAGGTAGAGATGCTGCTGGAAAAGGGGGAGCCATCAGGCGGTTTACAGAGCATTTAAATCCCAGATCTATGCGTGTTGTCGCACTCACAAAACCTACAGAAGCAGAGCGGGGCCAATGGTACTTTAGACGCTATATCAAAGAACTTCCAGATCCTGGCGAGTTGGTTTTTTTTGATCGCAGTTGGTACAACCGCGCTGTTGTAGAACCCGTTATGGAATTTTGTACGGATGATCAGTATAATAAATATATGTTACAAGTCCCTGAGTTTGAGCACATGCTTTACGAAGACGGTGTCATCATCATTAAATTTTGGTTCTCCATTTCAAAAGCTGAGCAGCTAAGGCGATTTAACTCTCGGTTGGCCAATCCCCTGAAGCAATGGAAGTTCAGTCCAGTTGATAAAGAAGGCCAAAAGCGCTGGGATTTATACACTTCCTATAAAGAGCAGATGTTTAGCAAAACACACACCTCGTTCAGTCCATGGATTATTATTAAAACTAATGACAAAAAAGAAGCCCGTCTGGAAAGCATTCGCTATGTACTCTCTCAGTTCGAATATGACCAAAAAGGGAGTGCCAATACAACAATTCTGCCCGATCCCAATATAGCCCAACGTTACCATAGGATGATTAAACAAATGGATTAGGAGATGAGTGAGCTAACACCAAAAAATATAAAAAAATTAAACTCAAAACGCGCTTTAAAACTCTTCTTGAAGGATGACCATATGAGCGCTGCAAAGGCCTTGCGTATTTTAGATTATGAGTCCAAACTCAAAAAATTGCAAGAGGAACTCATCAAGCTTCAGCAATGGGTTGAGGACCAGGGTGAAAAGTTGGTGATTTTGTTTGAAGGGCGTGATGCTGCTGGCAAGGGTGGTGCAATTCGCAGAATTACCCAAAATTTAAATCCACGAGAATTTAATGTCGTTGCATTGCCAAAACCGACCCCAGAAGAAAATGAACAATGGTATTTTCAGCGTTATATTAAAAATTTACCGCGCAGTGGGCAAATTACTTTTTTTGACCGCAGTTGGTATAACCGTGCGGTTGTAGAGCCAGTCAATGGATTTTGCACCCCTGAGGAGTATGCCATTTTCATGAATCAAGTCAATGATTTTGAAAAAATGCTGGTGGATTCTGGTGTGCGCTTGGTCAAGTTTTATTTTTCCATTTCTAAAGATGAACAAGCCCGTCGTTTTAAGGATATTAAAGCCAGTCCTGTTAAAAAATGGAAGTTCAGTGCTGTAGATAAAGCGGCGCTTGGGCTTTGGGATGATTATACGAAATACAAAACCAAAATGTTTGAGAAAACAGACACAGAATTTGCGCCTTGGCTGGTCATAAAGGCGAACAAAAAAATGCGGGCAAGAGTTGAGGTTATTCAAAAATTATTAGAAATTGTTCCTTACGCTTCTGATGATTTTAAGAACTAATTTATAAAATTAAGCTTTTAGATCCTCTATAAAATCTTCAACCCCAATAGCATCCTCAACAGAAAATTTTCCAATTTTTGTCCGTCTTAGCGCCGAAAGATGGGCCCCAGAGTTTAAGGCTTTACCAAAGTCGTGTGCCAAAGACCGAATGTAAGTGCCTTTATTGCACTTAACTTCAAAGTCCACTTCAAGTCCCCTAATAGCTGTAATGTTAAACACATCAATCATTATTTTGCGTGCTGAAATGACGACATCTTTTCCGGCTCTTGCAAATTCATAAAGGCGTTTGCCATCTTTTTTTAAAGCGGAATAGACGGGTGGGTATTGTTCGGTTTCTCCAATAAAATTTTTGGTTGTTTTTCGAATCAATTCTTCCGTGATGTGTACTGTTGGGAACTGCAAATTGATCTCCGTTTCCAAGTCGAAGGAAGGGGTTGTGCTGCCCAAAGTAAAGCTACCTGAATATACTTTTTTTTGGGCTTGATATTGTTCAATTTGCTTGGTCATTTTTCCAGTGCAAATAATTAACAGCCCTGTCGCTAAAGGATCTAATGTGCCGGCGTGGCCCACCTTAATTTTTTTTATATTGAAATTTTTTCTGAGGTGCCACCTTAATTTATTAACCACCTGAAAAGACGTCCACCCCAAGGGCTTATCAATCAACAACAACTGTCCATTTTTATAATCTTCAAGCGTCTTCATCGTCTTAAAAAAAGGTGGAGGTAATCGCTAGCAACCCCACTACAGTGCAATAGATAGCGAAATATTTCAATTGGCTGTTTTTTACCAAACGAATCATCCAGGTACAAGCCATTAAACCAGAAATAAAGGCTGCTACAAATCCTATTGAAAGACTTGTAAATTGGGTGCTGTTGTAAGCCAATTCTCCGCTAAAAACATCTTTAAATATTTTTCCAAAAATCAAGGGAATGACCATAAGAAATGAAAACCGGGCTGCTTTGGTCTTGTCAACACCCAGTAGTACGGCTGTAGAAATAGTCGCGCCCGACCTTGAAATGCCAGGGAGCATTGCCAAAGCCTGTGAAATTCCAATAATAAAGGCGCTTTTTTGCGTCACTAGTTTTGTGGTGTTCTTGGCACGATCGGCCAGCATTAAAAGTAAGCCCGTCACAATAAGCATGGCACCTACAAGTAAAATATTGTTGGAAAATAAAGCCTCTAGCTCACTTTCAAAAAACACTCCCACAAACCCTGCGGGGACCATTGAAATGATAATTTTCACAACAAATTGAGTATTTGAATTCCATTTAAATTTAAAAAAGTCCAATAAAATTTCAACGACATCCTTTCTAAAAACAACCAAGGTACTTAAAGCCGTAGCAAAGTGCAGTACGACTGTAAAAAGCATGCTTTCACTGGGCATAGATTGATCTCCCAATACAGCTTTTCCAAGCTCAAGGTGACCGCTAGAAGAGACAGGTAAAAATTCTGTAAAACCCTGAATAATGCCTAAAATAAGACTGTCTAGAAGGTCCATTTATTTTGTGGGTTTTAGAAGAATGGCATAAATTTCAACACCAAACCCAATAATGATAAGTGTTGGCGCGATGCGTATTCTTTGGATGTTAAAAATGGTTTCGCTGAAAACGAGTGGGTCTTTCGAACCTCCACCGGCCATTAACACAAACCCAATAGCAATAAAGAGCAGCCCAATAAACATCCAAGTGAAGTTTCTTTTTTCAAAAATAAAGTCTTTTTTTGCAGCCTCTTTTCTTTTTTTTTCTCCCATAGGTCATTTAATTTTAATCGGTATTTTCAATAAAGCCGGTCTGTTTTTAAATTTAAGAACCGTTGGGTTGCTAGGTGCGTACTGATCCATGTTATTAAAATCCCAATGCCCAAAATTACAATAAATACAGCGCCCAATACCTCTTGTTGTTGCATCAATTTTAACTCTGGAAATGACTTGTTTATATAATAAAGTAAAACTCCGTTCCCAAAGATTGCGAGGATTGCTCCCAAAACACCAAGTCCGATGTTATTCCAAATAAATGGTTTTCGGATGAATGCCTTGGTCGCACCAACCATTTGCATGGTTTTGATTGAAAAACGTTTTGAATATACTGCCAGTCGGATGGAACTATTGATTAATAATATTGCAATGATTGTGAAAATTCCACAAATAATTAAAATCCACAAACTCAGGCGTTTCACATTGCTGTTCATCAATGCAACCAAATCTTTGTCATAGGTAACATCTTCAACAAAATTTTTCTGAAGCGCTTTCTCCGAAATGCTATCCAGTCGTTTGGCAGTGACATAATCCGCCAATAAATTAATTTCAATAGAGTTTTTTAAAGGGTTGTAGCCAACTTCATCTAAAAAGTCTTCGCCGTACTCCATTTTCATAAAATCAGCAGCAGTATCTTTTGAAATAAATCGGCTTTGTTTGACGTATTCAGATAAGGATAAACTATTTTTTAATTGGTTGATTTCAATGGGTTTTGAAGCATCCTCAAGATAGATTGTGAGGATTACCTTTTCTTTAAATTCATCTGAAATAAATTTCGCATTAATCAGCAGAACACCTAAAATACCAAGCAGAAATAGGACCAAGGCAATACTGACTACTACTGAAAAGTAAGAGGATATTAGACGGCGTTTTTGGTATTTTTCAAATGAGGTTCCCATATATGTATGTTGCTTTTGTAAAAATATAAAACTTCCTTAAATAAAATGTAAATTTGCAATCAATAAAGTAGTGAAAATGACGTACGATTTCAGGGAAATTGAAGCCAAGTGGCAAAAATACTGGGAACAGCAGGGCACATTTAAGGTGGAAAACAGTGCTGATAAGCCTAAGTTTTATGTCTTAGATATGTTTCCCTACCCAAGTGGTGCAGGACTCCACGTCGGCCATCCTTTGGGATACATTGCCTCAGACATATATGCGCGTTTTAAACGTCATAAGGGGTTTAATGTATTGCATCCTCAGGGCTATGATAGTTTTGGATTGCCAGCGGAACAGTATGCCATTCAAACCGGTCAACATCCAGCGGTCACTACCCGTGAAAATATCAATACTTACCGCCGTCAATTGGATCAAATGGGCTTTTCTTTTGACTGGAGTCGTGAAGTTCGCACCTCTTCACCAGATTATTATAAATGGACGCAATGGATTTTTATTCAATTGTTCGAATCTTGGTATGATAAATCCGAAGATAAAGCCAGACCCATATCCGAGCTTACCGCGATTTTTTCCACTGATGGGAATCTAAATATCGATGCGGTTTGTGATGAAGATACAACGCTTTTTTCAGCGGCGTCTTGGTGTACATTTTCTGAAAAAGAACAGCAAAAAATAGTACTAAAATACAGATTGACTTATTTGGCCGAAGCTGAAGTTAATTGGTGTCCTGAGTTGGGAACTGTCCTAGCCAATGATGAAATTATAAACGGACTATCCGAGCGGGGTAGCCATCCGGTTATCAGAAAAAAAATGACCCAATGGAGCATGCGTATTTCTGCTTATGCCGACCGTTTGTTATCGGGTTTAGACACCATTGATTGGACGGATGCCTTAAAAGAAAGCCAACGCAATTGGATCGGTAAATCCGTTGGTGCTGCTGTTACATTTAAAGTTAAAGACCATGACGCCACAATTGAAGTTTTTACGACTCGTCCTGACACCATTTTCGGGGTTTCTTTTATGACTTTGGCCCCCGAACATGCACTGGTTGAAACCATCACAACTGCGCAACAAAAACCAGCCGTTGCAGAGTATGTTTTAGCGACTTCTAAGCGAAGCGAACGCGAGCGAATGGCAGATGTTAAAACCATTTCTGGGGTGTTCACGGGTGCCTATGCAGAACATCCATTCACCAAACAACCCATCCCCATTTGGATTGGGGATTATGTATTGGCAGGATACGGCACAGGTGCGGTTATGGCGGTGCCTTGTGGCGATCAAAGAGATTATGATTTTGCCAAACATTTTAAGATTCCGATTCCCAATATATTTAAGGACGTTGATATATCAGAGGCAGCCTTTGCCGACAAATCAAAAACGGTCATTGCTAACAGCGATTTTTTAAATGGGTTAAATTTCAAGTACGCTACAAAAACCGCCATTGAAGCCTTGGAAGCCTTAGGTCAGGGTCTGCGAAAAATAAATTACCGATTACGTGATGCCGTTTTTTCCAGGCAACGCTATTGGGGTGAACCCTTTCCTGTCTATTATGTAGACGGAATGCCACAGGTGGTCGGTTTAGAACATTTGCCAATAACGCTACCAGATGTGGAAAAATACTTACCAACTGAAGCCGGTGACCCGCCTTTGGGACGCGCAGAAGTTTGGGCTTGGGACACCCAAAACAATGTGGTAGTCAACAATTCTGAAATCGATCATAAAACCGTTTTTCCTTTAGAGCTTAATACCATGCCAGGTTGGGCGGGACGCTCTTGGTACTTTAACCGTTACATGGATGCGCACAATACTGAGGAATTTGCAAGCAAAGAAGCCCTTGATTATTGGCAACAGGTCGATTTGTATATAGGGGGTAGTGAGCACGCAACAGGACATTTATTATACGCTCGATTTTGGCAGAAATTTATGTTTGATAGAGGTTATGTGCCTGTTGCTGACTTTGCTAAAAAACTGATTAATCAAGGAATGATTTTGGGAACCTCTGCTTTTGCCGCCCGAATAGAAGGCAGCAATACTTTTGTTTCATTGGATCAAATAAGCGACGAAAAGGTTCAGTTTATTCATGTAGATGTGACTTTTGTCAACGCTTCAGACGAAATGGATGTTTCGGCTTTTAAATCTTGGAGAAAAGAATTTGCTTCCGCAGAATTTAAATGCTCAGATGATGGCAGTTTCAAAGTGAAACGGGAGGTGGAAAAAATGTCCAAATCTAAATACAATGTTGTGAATCCCGATGTCATTTGCGCCACATATGGTGCCGATGCTTTGCGTCTATACGAAATGTTTTTGGGTCCTTTGGAGCAGTACAAACCTTGGAATACTGCCGGAATTACTGGCGTCTTTAGTTTTCTAAAAAAGTTATGGAAACTTTATATCAATGAAACGGGGCCGCGAGTCATGGAAGAGCCCCCTTCAAAAGAAGCACTTAAGACCCTGCATAAAACCATTAAAAAAGTGACAGAAGACATTGAGCAATTTTCTTTCAATACCTCAGTTTCTAATTTTATGATTGCAGTCAATGAATTGAGCGCCCAAAAATGTACAAGCCGCTCTGTTTTAGAGCCGCTTTTGGTTTTAATTTCGCCTTATGCCCCCCATATTACTGAAGAATTGTGGTCAATACTGGGGCATGACACATCTATCTCTAGGGTCGAATTCCCTGTATTTGAACCCAAGTATTTGGTTGAAAGCACAAAGAATTATCCAATCTCGTTTAACGGAAAAATGCGTTTTACTTTAGAATTGCCTTTGGATTTAAGTAAAGAAGCGATTGAAAAGCGCGTGCTCGAAAATGAAAAAACAATTGCGCAACTTGACGGTAGAATCCCAAAGAAAGTCATTGTAGTCCCAGGAAAAATTGTAAACATTGTTGGTTGAAATTAATTATATAGAAGGCATTGGCTTGTTGGCTGCCGCATTAACGACATACTCCTTTTTACCCCAAGTTTACAAAACTTGGAAAACCAAAGACGTTTCAGCCTTTTCATTAACCACTTTCTCCTTATTTTTTGCAGGGATTATTTGCTGGTTAATTTATGGGATTTACATGCAAAGCCTGTCCATGATTCTGGCCAATACCATTACCTTGGTTTCGTCCTTTCTAATTTTGGTGTTTATAATCAAGTACAGGAAATCTGACTGACAAAATTTCATTTTTAAAGGATTGGCCTTATTTTTGTTGTCTTACTAATAAATTTATAAACTATGGGATCCTATTATTTGTTGCTTGGCGTTATTGCTTTATTTAGCTGGATGGTCAGTTCAACCCTGAAACGCAAGTTTGCTAAATATTCAAAAACACGTTTACGAAATGGCATGTCCGGTGCAGAAATTGCAGAGAAAATGTTATCCGATCACGGCATATCTGATGTAAAAGTAGTGTCTGTTAAAGGCCAGTTAACCGACCATTACAATCCCAAGAATCGCACGGTCAATTTAAGCGAGGCTGTATACCATCAGCGCAATGCCGCCGCTGCGGCAGTAGCGGCCCATGAGTGTGGTCATGCAGTGCAGCATGCCAAAGCTTACAGCTGGTTGCAGATGCGCTCTACTATGGTGCCTATGGTAAGTATTGCATCCAGGTTTTCTACAATGGTGATTTTTGTGGGATTATTGCTGGGTTTTGGTGCCGGCTTAGGACTGGGTTATTGGGTGGTTTTATTAGGTTTTGTAATGATGGGTGTTGCCACCCTTTTTAGCTTTGTGACACTTCCTGTAGAGTACGATGCTAGCAATCGGGCATTGGCCTGGTTAAAAAATAGGCATATTGTTTCCCGTGAGGAGTATAAAGACGCGGAAGATGCCTTGCGTTGGGCGGCTCGCACTTATTTGGTGGCAGCCTTGGGCGCCTTGGCAACCCTTGTATATTGGGCTCTGCAAATCTTTGGCAGACGTTAAATTTTAATCTGTCGGTCTATTTGTTGGTTTAAAGAGATGAAAGTTTCCGTTCTGGAAACACCTGAAATATCCTGAATACTTTTGTTTAAGACGTTCATTAAGTGTTCGTTGTCTTTACATAGGATTTTTATAAGAATGCTCCAGTCTCCAGTGGTGTAGTGGCATTCCAAAACTTCAGGAATCCGCTTTAATTGTCGTACTGCATCGGCATTGTTTTTTGCTTTTTCTAAATATACACCTACAAATGCCATGGTTTTATAGCCCAAGGCTTTGGGGTTAATGATAAATTTTGAACCTGCGATTAGCCCAGAGTTTTCTAATTTTCGAAGTCTTTGGTGAATGGCAGCTCCGGATATTCCGACATTACGCGCAATTTCAAGTACCGGCATTCTCGCATCCTTCATTAGGGAGCGCAGTATGGTTTTATCGATTCCATCGATAGATATAGTTGACATTTTAATGTATTTTGTTTAAAATTAGTAATTTTTAGTGAAAAAAATTACAATTTGTGATTAAATTATGTATTTAGGCTATTGTATCCTAAGTATTTTACATCTTTTTTATGAAAAGTAATTCCAAAATTGTCTAATTCTTTTAAAATTGGTTTATATATTGAATTTTCAATAGGAATTTTAACCCCTTTTAGTTTTATTTCGTTATTAAGAACCATTAATGTCGCAATTGCGACAGGCAATCCAACCGTTTTAGCCATTGCAGTGTATGTTTTATTTTCTCCAATACACACCATTGTGGCATCTATTTGGTGTTTTTTACCTGATAATTCGTATCCAAATTTGTGGTACATCACAATCATATCCTTGTCAGCTTGCTTTAAACTCCAACTGTCCATCAAGATCTTTTGTAAAATTTGTGCAGGGGTCGCATTTTTAAGGCCCACTTTTTTCTGTGCATTGAAGAGGTCCAGTTCTTTAAGCTTGTCCCAAAGGATGTCATCCTGGTCAATTTTTAACTGATGTCTCAGTTTGAGTTCTACAGAATCGGAGGGACTGTATGGCAGAAAAGAATTTATAAAATCTCTATAACTCATGGCCTCGCTGTCCTCAATTATATAACTGTCATCAGTCATGCCCAATGCGACAAAAATCTGCCAGGCTTTGCTAAATCCCACGCGACGAATGGTCCCGCGGTATAGGGTTTCAATGTTCTGTAACCCATAGGTATTTTGATATTTTAAGGAATTTCGGTTGGCATAGGCTTCAAAACGCCCATAACCGTCTACCTCTAAGAACTCAGTTCTTCTAAACAATCTGTTGTAGGGTATATATTTAAACTTCCTCTCTTGAATAAATTTTGCCGCGCCGCCTTGACCGGCCGTAACTACATTTCTTGGGTTCCAAGTAAATTTATACTGCCATAAATTGTCATCACTCTCGGGCGCCACCAATCCTCCTGTGAATGATTCAAAAAGAATCATTTTACCGCCTTTGGATTTTATACGGTCTATGACCTGCATGGCACTCATGTGGTCAATGCCAGGGTCAACCCCCATTTCATTTAGAAATAAAAGTCCTTTTGCTTCCACGGCTTCGTGAAGGGCCTGCATTTCATCACTGACATAGGAGGCCGTAACCATATTTTTCCCAAATCTCAAACAATCCTTTGCCACTTCGACATGAAAGCGTGCAGGAAGCATGGAAACCACAATGTCTGCTTTTTGGATTTCATTTGCTCGTTGATTAGCATCAAAAACATCAAACTCCAGCGCATCGCCATTGGGATGCCCATCAATAAGCTTTAGCGCAGCGGATTTATTTTTATCGGCAAGCCGAATCTGGAGTTTTTCAGTGTTGGATTTATCAAGCAAGTATTTTACTAGGGAGGCTGTGGATTTTCCGGCGCCAATAATCAAAATAGTTCGCATCTTATTGTTTCAATTCTTACTTTTGCCTCTAAGTTAATAAATAGAATTTCTAAATGATTGAAATCCAAAGGAAAATCTTTATTACAGCCACATTGCTGGGTTTGGTGGGGGTTGTTTTAGGCGCTTTTGCCGCCCATGGTTTGCGCTCGGAACTCACGGATTCGGCCCTTGAAAGTTTTCAAACAGGGGTTCGTTATCAGAAATACCATGCTTTTTTTCTTTTTGTTATTGGTCTTAATTCACATTTGAGCTCCGCTCAAAAAAAATACATTCTAGGTTTGACCCTGGCCGGTATTATATTATTCTCTTTATCTATTTATTTGTTGGCCACCAATGCCATGACTTCCATTGATTTTTCTTTTTTGGGGCCCATCACCCCCATAGGAGGGTTATTTCTGATTAGTGCTTGGGGATTTCTCCTTTACGTGTATATAAAGCATAAAAATTAAGCTAAAATACAGCTGTTTTTAAAAGAATATTTACCTTTGCTTTTTGTACATAATTTTGTTTTTATGCAACACCTAGATTACCTTACGAAAACGATTTCGTTAGTCAACTACGGAATCACTTCTAAATCAATTAATTACCAACTTTCAGCAGCAGCGCTTCACGATAAAACCATTGCGCTTTGTCAAGGTATTGAAACTGCTTCCGGTGCCCTTGCCATTCGCACGGGGGAGTTTACTGGCCGTTCACCAAAAGACCGTTTTATTGTCAAAGATACCATTACTAAAGACCTCGTATGGTGGGGGGAGATTAACATTCCTTTTTCTCCAAATGATTTTGACCATTTGTATGACAAAGTAACGGTATATCTAAGTAACAAGGAACTTTATGTACGCGACAGCTATGTTTGCACCGACCCTAATTACCGTGTCAACATACGTGTGATCAATGAATACCCATGGAGCAATTACTTTGCTTATAATATGTTCTTGAGACCAGAGGTCTCTGAGTTACAAGACTTTTCGCCAGAATGGACGGTCATCAATGCGCCAGGTTTTAGGGCCAATCCAGAAGAAGATGCGACCCGTCAACACAATTTTGCAGTTTTAAATTTTTCAAAAAAAATAGCCCTCATAGGTGGCACAGGTTATACCGGAGAAATTAAAAAAGGCATCTTCTCCGCCCTTAATTTTATCCTTCCAACTTACAAAAACACTTTGCCCATGCATTGCAGTGCCAATGTGGGACAAGACGGTACGACGGCTATATTTTTTGGTTTGTCGGGCACTGGAAAAACAACCTTATCTACAGATCCGAAGCGCAAGTTAATAGGCGATGATGAACACGGATGGACCTCAGAAAATACAATATTCAATTTTGAGGGTGGGTGTTATGCCAAGGTCATCAATCTTTCAAAAGCACAAGAACCCGATATTTACAAGGCCATCAAAAAAGGCGCGATTTTAGAAAATGTTGTTATGAATGCTAAGGGTGTGGTCGATTTTTCAAATAAAAGCATCACTCCAAACACGCGCGTCAGTTACCCCATTCATCACATTAAAAACATACAGTCTGGATCAATTGGCAGCAACCCAAAAAATATTTTCTTTCTCACCGCCGATGCTTTTGGCGTTTTGCCTCCGATTTCAAAACTCACACCGGCCCAAGCAGCCTACCATTTTATTTCTGGATATACCGCCAAGGTAGCCGGTACTGAAGCCGGTGTCAATGAGCCAAAGCCTATTTTTTCTGCTTGCTTTGGGGCACCTTTTATGCCGTTGCATCCTACGACATATGCAGAAATACTCACTGCAAAAATGAAAGCCAACGGCACCACTGTTTGGCTGGTTAATACAGGATGGACTGGGGGGCCTTACGGCATTGGTAAACGCATGGATCTTAAATATACGCGCGCCATGATCTCAGCGGCTTTGGACGGCTCACTAGAGGCGGCTAACGAAAACAATTACCACATCCACTCGGTTTTTGGGGTTTTACAGCCCCGAGTTTGTCCCAACGTACCAACAGCGCTTTTAAGCCCTAGAAAAACATGGAAAAACGATACGGGCTTTTATAAAACTGCTTATAAATTATCCCAGTCTTTTATCGATAATTTCAAGCAATTTGAGGCCTATGCCAAAGCAGAAATTATGTCAGGGGCTCCAAATTTAAAATCCAGTTAAACACAGAGTGAACTCAATTACTTCATGTTTTTAAAGTTAAAATTAAAAGTGTAATTTTAGGTTTTATAAAGAACCATGCGTTACGCACCAATTTTATTTTTAATTTTCTGTTGTTCTTGTCATTACTTTGAAAAAAAGAAGCTCGACTCGGAAAAGCTTTTAGAGGAAGAATTACAAGCCTTTAATTGGAAAGCATTGGACCAGTACCCCAGTTTCGAATCTTGTGAAGACGGTATAGATTTTCAAGCCAATAAAGTTTGTTTCGAGACGGTTTTAACCACCCATATTTTTGAAGTTTTAAAATCCAATGAATCTATGATTTCAGTACCACTGAAAGATACTTTGATCTTAGACCTGTTGGTTTCAAAGCGTGGAGGCTTGTCTGTTAAAAACTTAAAAGGCAGCCATATTTCAGACGATACATCTGCGCGTCTTAAGGATGCTTTAACCAAAAGCTTTTCAGCACTTCCCGTTCTGTACCCTGCCATAAAAAGAAGCCAGCACGTGCAAGCAGTCTTCCAATTGCCCATCATTTTAAATGCAAATTAATGGCGACTGAAAAAATCATTTTAGGCATTGACCCCGGAACCACCATTATGGGCTTTGGATTGATTAAAGTCAAAGGTAAATCCATGTCGTTTTTACAGTTGAATGAATTGCAACTCAAAAAATACAGCGATCATTATTTAAAGTTGAAATTAATTTTTGAACGCACTGTTGAACTAATAGACACTTACAATCCTGATGAAATTGCCATTGAAGCGCCTTTTTTTGGAAAAAATGTACAAAGTATGCTAAAGTTAGGCCGGGCTCAAGGGGTGGCCATGGCAGCGGGATTATCCAGAGAAATTCCAATTACTGAATATTCTCCCAAAAAAATTAAGATGGCCATCACTGGTAATGGCAATGCCAGTAAAGAACAAGTGGCCAAAATGTTACAAAGTCTTTTACAACTCAAAGAGTTGCCCAAAAACTTGGACTCTACGGATGGCCTTGCCGCGGCTGTTTGTCACTTTTATAACGCTGGAAAGATGAGCGCTGGGAAAAGTTATACAGGATGGAGTGCTTATGTCAAGCAAAATGAAAATAGAGTAAAAAAATAATTTAAACCTTGGCAGGACTCTATCTCCATATTCCATTTTGTAAAAAGGCCTGTCATTATTGCAATTTTCATTTTTCAACAAATCAAAAGCATAAGCAAGATCTTATCGAGGCGCTTTGCAAAGAACTTCAACTTAGAGCAAAAGAATTAAAATCAGCGCCATTGCAATCCATTTATTTTGGGGGTGGAACACCATCGCTTTTGTCCTTGGAAGATTTGAATACAATTTTTCACACCATTGATAACTCCTACAATGTTAAACCTGATGCAGAAATCACTTTGGAAGCCAATCCGGATGATTTACCCCCTAAGAAAATTCAAGCATTAGCATCCACCCCCATCAACAGATTGAGCATCGGAATCCAATCTTTTTTTGATGAAGATTTACAGCTAATGAACCGTGCGCATAGTGCTAAAGAAGCGCGCCGATGTATAGAAATGGCAACGCCCTACTTTGATAACATCACAATAGATTTATTGTACGGAATGCCACAAATGTCCAATGTACGTTGGAAAAAAAATCTTCAAATCGCCTTTGATCTAAAACTTAACCATTTGTCTTGTTATGCTTTAACCGTAGAACCGAAAACAGCCCTAGCGCATTTTATAAAAACAGCCCAATACCCCCCTTTGAACGATGCCGTTGCTGCCCAACATTTTCAAACCTTAGTAACTGCAACCGCAAACGCTGGATTTACCCATTACGAGGTCTGCAGTTTTGGAAAACCAGGCCATTTTTCAAAACACAATAGCAGCTATTGGTTGGGCAAGCCCTACCTCGGCGTAGGGCCGTCTGCGCATTCTTTTGACGGTAAAAAACGGTCTTGGAATATATCCAACAACAAACAATACATAAATACAATTGCTAAAAACGAATTGCCATTGACCTCAGAACTGCTTACCCCTGAAAATCGTTTTAACGAATATATCATGACAGGATTGCGTACCATGTGGGGGGTTTCACTCAAGCGAATTGAGGAAGAATTTGGATTGGGAGTTCAAACAAGCCTGCTCAATAATGCACATGATTATTTGGCATCTAAAACCCTCAAAATTGAAGATGCACATTTGAAAATGACTCCAAAAGGACAGTTTTTAAGCGATGGTATTGCCTCTGATTTATTCATCGTTTAAATTTTTAGTAATTTTATCAAAACCCATTGCATATGAAAGCGATCATTCATGCCAACAGCAGAACTTACACCACCTATGTGGACCAACCAATTGACATTTCCATCCCTTTAAGGGCGTCCAAGGACAATGTAAATGCATGGTATTTACCTCCGCCCAAAATCTATCCTACGAAACTTAAAAATTGGACCGGCAGTGTTAAAAGCGGGGCTTCCGTTAATTTCAATTCCATTGAATTTAATCCCCATGCGCATGGTACTCATACTGAATGTGTCGGGCATATCACGGAAGAAACCTACAGTATTAATTCGTGTTTAAAACAATTTCTATTTGTCAGCGAGGTTATTACAGTCGTCCCCGAAAAAAGAGATGAAGATTTAATCATTTCTGAAAAACAACTGCGATATGCGATTGGTAATAAAAAAAGAGAAGCGGTGGTCATTCGTACTTTACCCAATACCAAAGACAAACTCAGCAGACAATATGCCAACACCAATCCGCCATTTTTGTCCGAAGCAGCGGCGATTTACCTCAGAAATAAAGGGGTCAAGCATTTATTAATTGATTTGCCAAGTGTCGACAAGGAAAAAGACAATGGCGAACTTTTAGCACATAAAGCTTTTTGGGATGTTCATGGTGCCATCCGAAAAGAGGCGACCATCACCGAACTAATCTATGTACCGAATGCGGTCAAAGACGGCAAGTATATTTTAAATTTGCTTGTTGCCCCTTTCCAAAATGATGCCTCTCCTAGTAAGCCTGTTTTGTACAAACTTTTCGATTAAATTTTGATCCCAACAACGCTAGATATCATCCGCAGCTTCTGCTTGCAGCAGTTAAAAACCACAGAATCATTTCCTTTTGATCAAGATACTTTGGTGTTTAAAGTCTTGGGTAAAATTTTTGCCCTTTGCCCTTTGTCCAAATGGGAGGCTGGTGCCCCCTCAATTACTTTAAAATGCGATCCCACTTATGCCTTACAAATTAGAGAACAATACCATTGCATAAAACCTGGCTTTCATGCCAACAAGAAACATTGGAATACCATTTATCTAAAAACAAACGAAGTTTCCACAGAATTTCTTTTTGAACTGATTTCTCACAGTTATGACATGGTACTTCAAAATATGTCTAAAAAACAACGGGATCAACTAAAGCACGCTTTATAGCGGATTGTTTTTTTGAGATAAATCCACAAAATATTTATAAAACAAAGGAATGGTTTCGATCCCTTTCAAATAATTAAAAACACCATAATGTTCATTGGGGGAGTGGATGGCATCACTGTCCAACCCAAAGCCCATCATAATGGTTTTGCTCTTTAAAATTTCTTCAAATAGGGCTACAATAGGAATGCTGCCACCACCGCGCTGGGGAATGGGTGTTTTTCCAAAAGTCGCTTCGTAGGCTCTGGCTGCTGCCCGATAGCCTGTATTGTCAATGGGGGTTACATAGCTCTGACCACCGTGGTGGGAAGTCACTTTTACAAAAACACCTTTGGGTGCAATATTTTCAAAATGAGTTTGAAATAGTTTAGTGATTTCATGGTGGTCTTGGTTGGGTACCAGGCGCATCGATATCTTGGCTGAGGCCTTGCTTGCAATCACAGTTTTTGCGCCTTCTCCAGTATAGCCCCCCCAAATACCGTTGACGTCTAAGGTGGGTCGAATGGCGTTTCTCTCGTTGGTGGTATAGCCTTTTTCACCAAAAACGGCTTCAATTCCAAGGGACTCCTTGTAGGCTTCTAATGAAAAAGGAGCCTTTGCCATAGCACTGCGCTCTTCTTTTGTCAGTTCTTGTACCTTGTCGTAAAAACCAGGAATAGTAACCCGCTTGTTTTCATCGTGTAAGGAGGCAATCATTTTTGATAAAACATTGATGGGGTTGGCCACAGCACCTCCATAAATTCCAGAGTGTAAATCCCTGTTTGGTCCCGTTACTTCAACCTCAACATAGCTCAAACCTCTAAGTCCCGTTGTAATTGATGGGGTGTCTTTTGAAATCATCCCCGTATCTGAAATTAAGATTACATCGTTGGCTAATTTAGTGGCATTTTCTTTGACGAAAAGCCCTAAATTGTCACTTCCGACTTCTTCTTCTCCTTCAATCATAAATTTCACATTACAAGGCAGTTGATGGGTTGAGGTCATAAATTCTAAGGCTTTGACATGCATGTACATTTGCCCTTTGTCATCACAGGCACCACGCGCAAAAATGGCACCTTCCGGATGTAATTCAGTCGTTTTAATTACAGGCTCAAAAGGCGGGGAGTCCCACAGTTCCATGGGATCTGGGGGCTGGACGTCGTAATGTCCATAAACCAATACGGTTGGCAATTTGGAGTCAATGATCTTTTCTCCATATACGATTGGATAGCCTGCAGTTTCACAAATTTCTACATGGTTGCAACCTGCATCTTTTAGGCTGTTGGCTACAAATTTTGCCGTAGCAATGGTATCTTTTTTATACGCTGAATCGGCGCTAACTGAGGGTAATTTTAGCAATGAAAAAAGTTCATCTAAAAAACGATTCTTGTGTGTTTCAACATAAGTTTTAAGTCCTTTCATGGGATTTTATTTTTTTCAAAATTACGAAATGACCGCAAATAATTTTCTATGGTTCAGTTTGAATTTATAAACTATTGTTTATATTTGCGACCCTGTAAAACAGGATGAGCGGGCGTGGTGGAATTGGTAGACACGCTAGACTTAGGATCTAGTGCCGCAAGGTGTGAGAGTTCGAGTCTCTCCGCCCGCACAAAAAAAGCTTCTCAAAATCGAGTGGCTTTTTTTATTTTTGAAAGATGGAAGCATACGATGTGTTAATAGTTGGTGGGGGTGCCGCAGGTTTTTTTGCAGCGGTTAATGCTGCAAAACAAAATCCAAAGCTAAATATTGGCATTCTTGAACGTGGGAATTCTGTACTTTCGAAGGTTAAGATTTCCGGTGGTGGACGCTGTAATGTTACCCATGCTGAATTTATTCCCAATGTACTAGCAACGCATTATCCAAGAGGTGAGAAGGAACTAAAAGGCCCTTTTCATGCTTTTATGACAGGCGACACCGTGGCATGGTTCGAGTCTCGTGGGATCCCTTTGAAAATTGAAGATGACGGTCGAATTTTCCCAGTGTCCAATAGCGCTCAAACCATCATCGATTGCTTTTTAGATGAAATTCAAAAGTATGGGGTGACACTTATGAAAAATCATTCGGTACAATCCATAGCTCCACTTGAAAATGGCTGGCAATTAGAGACTTCAAAAGGGCTTTTTAGCTGTCAAAAACTTTTAATTGCCACGGGGAGTAATCCCAAAATATGGAAGCTGTTAGCAGCTTTGGGGCTGCACATCATTTCGGCTGTTCCTTCTCTTTTTACCTTTGATATCGACGACGAACGGATCAAAGATATTCCAGGGGTGGTAGCCAAAAATGTTTATGTTGAAGTGCTTGGAACGAATTTAGCGTCAGACGGCCCCCTGTTAATCACCCATTCTGGGTTGAGTGCTCCATCGATTTTAAAACTCTCGGCATTTGGTGCCATTGAATTGGCAGCGCTAAACTACTGCTTTGATGTAAAAATCAATTTTATCCAACAAAGTCAAGCATCTTGCATGCAAGCGTTGTTAAATTCTAAATCGGAATTGTCTAAAAAGCAAGTGCGTAATAGCACAATTTTCAACCTTCCTAAAAGACTTTGGTACAAATTGGTGGAAGCCTCGGGCATATCTGAAACCTTGCGTTGGGCCGAGGTCAATAAATCACAACTTCAAGCGCTTTCAAATCAACTCACGGCTGCGGTATTTAAAGTCCATGGAAAAAGTACATTTAAAGAGGAATTTGTGACCGCAGGCGGTATTGATTTAAAGGAAATTGACTTTAAGACCTTTGAAAGCAAACGCTTTAAAAATCTCTTTTTTGCTGGAGAAATTTTAAATATTGATGGGGTGACCGGAGGCTTTAATTTTCAGAATGCTTGGACCGGTGCTTATTTAGCCGCACAAGAATTAAGCAAATGACAGAAAAAAACAAATACAAGTTAGTATCTTTGTTTGAGAAGTAAACGGTTTATGCGCGTAGAAGAATTTATTCCAACCCAACAATTCAAAGCCATTGAAAATGGCACTGTATGTTGTACAGCGCCAAGTAATATTGCTCTTGTAAAATATTGGGGTAAAAAAACCCATCAAATTCCAGCCAATCCTTCTATCAGTTTTACGCTGAACAATTGCAAAACCACGACCATTTTAAAATATAAAGTAAAACCTTCCAAAGGACTGTCTTTTGAGGTGTTTTTAGAAGGCAAACCCAAAGAAGATTTTAAGCCCAAAATCCAACAATTTTTTGAACGAATTTTAATCTATGCGCCTTATTTGGAAACACATCATTTTCAAATTGAAACCAGCAACACTTTTCCTCACAGCTCTGGAATTGCTTCCTCAGCTTCTGGTATGAGTGCTTTGGCCATGTGCCTTGTGCAATTGGAACGCTTGCTGTACCCAGATTCAGAGGCTGCTTTTTTAAAACGCAAAGCGTCTTTTCTAGCGCGCTTAGGCTCGGGAAGTGCTTGCCGAAGCATTGAAGGTGGTTTGGTAGTTTGGGGGAAACACAAAGGGATTTCAGGGAGTTCCGATTTGCAAGGCCTTAAGTTTCCGTCAGAAGTGCATGCTGTTTTTCAGGACTACCAAGACGCTATTTTATTGGTGGATAAGGGCGAGAAACAAGTCAGTAGCTCCGTGGGTCATAATTTGATGCATCAGCATCCCTTCGCTACACAACGTTTTGAGCAAGCCCATGCACATTTAGACCAGCTAATTCCCATTTTAAAAAATGGAGATTTACCAAGTTTTATTAAAATTATTGAACTCGAGGCCCTAACATTACATGCCATGATGATGTGCAGTGATCCCTATTTCATTTTAATGAAACCAAATACATTAGAAATAATTAATGCGCTTTGGGCGTTTAGAAAGGCCAGCAAAATTCCAGTCTGTTTTACTTTGGATGCCGGTGCTAATGTCCATGTTTTGTACCCCAGAAAATACGCCTCAAAGGTCAATGAATTTATCAGCATTAAATTGGCCAATTATTGTCAAAACAAACATTATATCTTGGACAGCGTCGGTAAGGGTGCAGAAAGCATTGAATTTTAATGTATATTTGTAAGTCTAAGTATCACATCTTAAAATGAAAGGACCACTTTTTTATTCTAAAATTTTATTGTTTGGTGAATATGGCATCATAAAAGATTCCAAGGGCCTTTCCATTCCTTATAATTTTTACAAAGGGGCTCTGAAACACAGCCAAAATCATTCAGCTCTTTCAAAAGAGTCCAATACCGTATTACAAGATTATCTCCAGTATTTAAAAGCCATTGACACAAACTTGGTGCGTTTTAAGCTCGATCAAATGGCTTTGGATATTTCTGAAGGTATGTATTTTGATTCATCCATTCCCCGAGGCTATGGAGTAGGTAGCAGTGGCGCCTTGGTCGCCGCAATTTACGATCGCTATGCGCTAGATAAAGTGACCGTTTTAGAAAATTTAACTAGAGATAAACTTTTAAAACTGAAAGTTATTTTTGCTGAAATGGAGTCCTTTTTCCATGGAAAGTCTTCTGGGTTGGATCCCCTTAATAGTTATTTGAGTTTACCCATATTGATTTCTTCACAAAATGATATCGAAGCCACAGGTATCCCTTCCCAAAACACCTCAGGTCAAGGGGCAGTCTTTTTATTGGACAGCGGAATGGTTGGTGAAACAGCTCCCATGGTTCAGCTTTTTATGCAGAAAATGAAAGAAGAGGGCTTCAGAGCCATGCTTAAAAATCAATTCATCAAACATACGGACGCTTGCGTTGAAGATTTTTTAAAAGGAGACATCAAATCGCTGTTTCGAAATACAAAGCAACTATCTAAAGTGGTTTTAAACCACTTCAAACCCATGATTCCAAAAAAGTTCCACCATATCTGGGCTTCTGGAATTGAATCCAATGCGTATTACCTAAAACTCTGTGGTTCTGGCGGAGGGGGGTACATCCTCGGCTTTACCGAAAATATAGCCAAGGCTCAAAAAGCACTTTCAGGACATAAGCTCGAGGTTGTCTACACCTTTTAAATCCGATTTTAATGGCCGGAGGTTTCAAATATATGTTGCTGAAAATTATTAGCATCTTCTCTGTTGTGCGCGGTTATAATATTGGATTGGTTGTCTTGGCACAATACCTAACCTCTATTTTCATTTTGGCTTACGATACCCCCATGATAGAGGTGCTTTTGGACCCTTCATTGTTTGTGCTTGTTCTTGCAACTGTTGGCGCCATAGCCTCAGGGTATATCATCAATAACTTTTACGATCAAGAAAAAGACTTAATCAATCGGCCTCAAAAATCTATTTTGGACCATATGGTCAGTCAAAAGACCAAATTGTCGCTTTATTTTGTAATTAATATTCTAGCCTTGTTATTTTCAAGTCTTATTTCTTTGCGTGCAGGCCTGTTTTTTGCAGGCTATATGTTTTTCATTTGGTTCTATTCCCACAAGATTAAAAAACAACCAGTTCTTGGTAATTTAACGTCTGCATTGCTGTCAATTACTCCCTTTTTCGCCATTTTATTGTACTTTAAAAATTACAATCTTTTGATTTTTGTTTTTGGATTTTATTTGTTTTTAATTTTAGCCATACGCGAGTTGGTTAAAGATCTCGAGAATATTAAAGGCGATTTGACTTTAAATTACAAGACTGTACCGGTTGTTTATGGGGAGAAGGCCACCAAATTAATGATGAGTATTTTAATTGCCCTCAATTGTTTGGTTTCCGTTCTGTTGGTTTTTTATTTTGAATTGCGATTGATGCATTCCTTTTTCATTGGTGCAACTGTTTATCTAATCTTCCTTAATTTTATGATATGGAATGCCCAAAGACAGCAAGATTACAACCGCATTCACAATTTTTTAAAACTTTTGATTCTTGCTGGGGTTTTTAGCATCCTATTGCTAGATCCCGCCTTGATTTTAAACAAGATTTTTTAGCAACTATTCAACGGATTGTATTTTATTGCAGTACCTTTGGACAAAAATAGACCATGTCTCAAAAAGCTTCGAAATCCGCTTCTAAAAAAGTGGTATCTCTCATCCGATTGAATAAATATATTTCCAATTCAGGAATTTGTTCAAGACGGGAAGCGGATTTGTATATCAGTATAGGTAATGTAACGGTCAATGGTAAGGTTGTGACGGAAATGGGTTACAAAGTTAAAATTGAGGATGAGGTTCGTTTTGATGGCGCACGTATCAATCCTGAAAAAAAAGCCTATGTTTTGCTCAATAAACCCAAAGGGTTTGCAACGACTACCAGCGAAGGAAAAGGAAGAACTGTCATGGATTTGGTGTCCAAAGCGACTGCTTCAAAAATACGCCCTATTGGAAGATTGGGTAGAAATTCTTTAGGCCTACTTTTGTTTACCAATGATGAAAAAATTCATGGAAAATTTACCAACTCAAAGCATGGTGTCACTCGACTATTTCACATAAAACTTGTGACGCCCTTAAAATTGGAGCACTTGAAAACCATTGAAAAAGGCTTTAAACACCAAGGCAAATTAATTGCAGTAGAAGCCATTAGTTATGTTGAAGGTGCTAAAAAAAATGAAATTGGACTGCAAATAAAAAATACCGGCAACACGATTATTCGTACTATTTTTTCACACTTTAAATACGAGATAGAAACCTTAGACTGTGTTGGCATTGGGCCCTTGACTAAGAAAGACCTTCCTAGGGGCCATTGGAAACATTTGTCTGAAACGGAAATAAGTCAATTAATGATGCTTTAATTTCCCCGAGCTATTTTTAAATGACTCGTATACTAAAATGCTCAAAACAACGCCATATTCAATTGTAAGTAAGTAAGGTTTTTCTAGCACCGCTGTTTGAGAATAGGCGCCATAGCTTAAAAATACAGTCAAACTCCACCATGTAGGGTAGCGGTAATTGGAATAGCAACTAAAAAAAACTAAAGGGATTATATACCAGGGATGGACTGTCGTTGCCATAAGAAAATAAGCCGTAAGTAGCCACAAGCATTGCTTCATTATGGTTTTGGTCTTGATTTCTTTCTTCAAATATAAATACAGCACAGTGCTTCCCATTAAAACGGGTATTATAAAACGCATATACGCAATCAAATTTGCCTCCAAATAGTACTGTGTAAGGGCTTTTAGCATATAATAAAAGCTGGCATTGAATTCAAAATTTGAAAACCAAAGACCAACGGACTCGCTATAGTTCGTCAAAAATCCCATATTTATAAAGGGGAAAAACCCCAGAATTACAACCCCGATAGTCATCCCAACAAACTCTACACTTTTCTTTAAACCAAGTCTATAAATGAATAAAGGTAAAACCAATACTGGAATTAGCTTGGTAAGAATGGAAATTCCCATAAAAAGCGCAGCATACATATTTTTATTTTGTTTTAAGTGATAGAATGTGAGGAGCATAAAAAAGACCATCAGCCCTTCAAAATGAAGATTTCCAGTGAGTTCAATAACCACCAAAGGATTTAAAAAATAAATAAAAATGGCATTTTTTGGCATTTGAAATAATCCCAATAATTTTCTGCCATAATACACTATTCCCAAATCGGCCAAAATTAAAATAAGTCTCAGTATCAAGATGGTGCCAAAAATAGATCTGCCGCTAAGCATGGCGGCTAAAAATCCAGGCATTTGGTGTATGGGCGGATAATTTGAAAAATTTCTTTGGCTAAGTGGTCCCATGCCGTCGTAAAGGGTCTGCATTTCTGCCAGGATAGCAACTTGTGAATTCATGATCTCATTTGGAGTGAATAAATAGGGGTTGATCCCTTTAAACAACAGGCGACCGTCCCAGATAAATCGAAAAAAATCTTGAGATAAAGCCGGGTAATGCCCTAAAAACACGGTTCTAAAAAGAAGCCCTGCTACAACCATTAAAACCCATGAAATTTTTAGTTTTAGCATGCCATAGTAAGCCATAAACAGGCCCAATACACAAAGGCCTAGCATCACATGTTCATAGCGTTCTATATTGTAGCCAAGATGAAAATATAGAGCAATTGAAAAGGTAATCGTAAAAAAAGTGGCGAAACGCTTGAAATGTAATGATTTCAAAAGCATGGGGGAAAGGGTTAGACTCTTGGTTTTAGGGAATTAAAAAACACAAAGCCGAAACCTAAGAACAACATCAAGTGGAAAGGAAATAGACCAAAATCACCACCTTGATCTCCAACGACAAAAGCACTGTACATACCAAAGCCAAAGTAGAGCATCAAAAGCCCTTCTAACACCACATTTAAGCAGGGTTTTTTTCGCAGGTATTTGTTGTTTTTCCAGCTGTCTGTAAGCGAATTCATATTAAATTTAGGTGTTCTTACAAACTCACTTCTTTTCCCAATATGCCCCTCAATAACAGCGATTGAATTGTGAAGTGAAAACCCCATAGCAATGGAAAAGAAGGTAAAGAACATCACAACATATTGTACAAAATCCTTGAACGTTGATCCATGTGTTTTTTTGTACATATACCAATAGCATATAAAAAAGATCAAAGTACTGATCACAAAAAAGCTCATCACATAAAAGTAGGCTTTCAAATGGGCGTATTCATTTTTAATGTACAACATTGGTATGCTTAGTATTCCCACAATCAAAACATTTAAAAACATGGTGCTATTTAAAAGGTGAAGCATTCCATGTATTTTAGTTTTAAATGGAAGGGTGTTATTAGCGAAAACCCTCGAAATTATCTTTCTAAAATTCTCAGCACCTCCTTTGTTCCATCTAAATTGTTGAGAACGGGCTGCACTAATGACTACTGGAAGTTCGGCAGGGGTTTCTACATCTTCCAAATATTTAAATTTCCAATTTCTGAGCTGAGCTCGGTAGCTCAAATCCAAATCTTCTGTTAGTGTGTCTCCTTCCCAATTGCCAGCATCCAAGATGCAGTCTTTTCGCCAGACACCTGCAGTACCATTAAAATTGATAAAGTGGCCTTTAGAACTGCGACCAACCTGTTCTAATGTGAAATGGGCATCCAGTGCAAAAGCTTGTACTTTAGTGAGGACCGAATAATCTCTATTGATGTGACCCCAGCGGGTTTGAACAACCCCAATTTCACCGTCTTTAAAAAATGGAATGGTTCGTTTTAACCAGTCCGGTTTTGGTAGAAAATCGGCATCAAAAATGGCGATAAATTCTCCTTTGGCAATTTTTAAACCTTCTTTCAGCGCACCCGCTTTAAATCCTTCTCTGTCCGTTCTGCAAATGTGTTGAATGTCGAAACCTTTTTTTTGTAATGATTTAATTTGCTTGGCAGTTGATTCCAAAGATTCGTCCGTGGAGTCGTCCAGGACCTGAATTTCTAGTTTATGGTTTGGATAATCAAGCTTGACAATGTTATCCAACAAGCGCTCCATTACATACAATTCATTGTAAACGGGCAGTTGTATGGTGACCTGTGGAATTTCATCTTGATTTGTGAAGTCAAATTTTGGACTTTCTATAGATATTTTATCGGCCTTTAAATAATTTAATAACAGGTTCAATTGTGCCAGAGCGTACATAAAAATAAGAATGAGCGCGGTGGAATATATGACTATTATAATCGACTCTAGAATCATTTTTTAAAACTGTATTTGAAAATCCAAGTAAGAATTTTCATCCCTGCAAAGATAGTACCTTTTAAAGTACCAGACACTTTTGAAACTCCAATTCTGTTGCGGTATTTAACAGGAACTTCTGAATAACTAAAATTTTGCTTTAAAATTTTGAGTTGCATTTCGACGGTCCAGCCATAAGTTTTATCCTTCATGCCAAGTTTTTGAAGCACTTCATACTTAATGGCCCTAAAGGGCCCTAAATCTGTAAATTTAGAATTGAAAAATAATCGCATTAAGTTCGTTGCAAGCCAATTTCCAAAGCGCTGTTGCGGCTGCATGGCTCCTTTTTCGCTCAAATGTCTTTTTCGACTGCCTAGTACAAAATCTATATTTTGATTCAAAATTGGCGCTATGATTTCAGACATTTGTTCTGGATAATCACTGTAATCTCCATCTAAAAAGACAACAATGTCTGTTTTTTGATCTGAATTTTGAATGTATTCGATGCCTTTTAAACATGCAGAACCGTAGCCTTTGTTGGGCGCCACTAAAACCGTAGCTCCTGCGCATTTTGCCACTTCTGAGGTAAGATCTGTAGAACCATTGTCCACTACGATTGTTTCTTGAACAAAGTTTGGAATATCTCCAATCACTTTCGATATTGCTGCGGCCTCGTTGTAGGCAGGAATAATGACTTTAACAGTATATTCCACAACTTATATCAAATGATTTTTAACTCTTTTTGTTGCGCAGGAACAATGTGTGCATCAAAATACCAAGCGGACCATTTTTCCAAGCCTAAATACAATCCTATACCAAGAATGGCAATGGTGAGGGTCAATAATATTAAGTTTTTCTGTTTTCGTTTAGGATCAATACTACACTGATTTTGCTTTTTTCGAAAGCTGTAAATTCCATAAATTCCAATACAAAGTGCCAGAAATCTTAAAATCCAAGCGCCCGTTCCAGTGCTTCCATTTTTTTGATAAAAAAAATCTGCAAAAGAGATGGCGTACACCCCACTCATGAGTCCAAATATAAACAATACAGCAGGGGCGACACAACATAAAATACCTGCCATAGCTGCACTAAAAGCGTATCTTAAGCCCCATTTGACTAGGTTAGGTTTTTCATTTTGGGTCATTATACATAGATTTTATTCTTTAAATATACTTAATTAGTATGACATAAAGCATTACAATACCTTGATCAGTTCTTTAAATAAAATAATGAGATTGGGTTCTGCAATTTCAGCCATTTTCATAATGTCTGAAACCTCCACTGCTTTTAGATTATCTGGGTTACATTCATCTGTTAGGACCGATACCGCCGCGACCCGCACGCCCAAATGATTGGCAACAATCACCTCAGGTACGGTGCTCATTCCTACTGCATCCGCTCCAATGAGTTTGAGCATTCTATATTCTGCACGCGTTTCGAGTTGGGGCCCGTAAACACTAGCGTAAACCCCATGATGTAATGCGATACCTTTAGCTTTTGCAATGGCCTTTAAACTAGTATTCATCTCGGCATCGTAGGGTGCACTCATGTCCACAAAACGTGTGCCTAAGCGTTCCACACCTCTTAAGGCCAAAGGGGAGCCTCCCTGCAGGTTGATGTGGTCTTCAATGAGCATCAATTCACTTTTTTTGAAGTTGAGATTAATAGCTCCAGAAGCATTGGACACCAATAGGCTGTGGATCCCAAAGGCTTTCATGATGCGCACTGGATAGCTCACATCTTGAAGCGAATAACCCTCATACAAATGAAAGC
>ERZ1048068.597-NODE-597-length-31898-cov-11.430236_pt1 | contig 31898 bp, 28 predicted proteins | sample MGYA00383098_ERZ1048068 | MGnify/ENA primary metagenome ERZ1048068 (study PRJEB29581, sample SAMEA5548368) | metagenome | biome: marine; feature: coastal; material: water | depth 1 m | study: Short-term variability in the microbial, nano- and picoplankton... | reverse complement strand
AAAACTAAATTAATTGATATGGACCTTTCAGTTCGTGCCCTTAATTGTTTAAAAGCTGCTGAAGTGGATACTTTAGGAGATTTAGTATCGTTCAACAAGAATGACTTAATGAAGTTTAGAAACTTTGGTAAAAAGTCGTTAACTGAGCTCGAAGAATTGGTTAATGTTAAAGGACTCAGCTTTGGAATGGACCTTAGTAAGTACAAACTAGATAAAGATTAATTACCTTATAATTTGCGCCTCCTAATGGAGTTGATGCAAGATAAGGTTTAAAAGAAAATGTCATGAGACACGGAAAAAAAATAAATCACTTAGGTAGAAAAACTGCACACAGAAAATCAATGTTAGCTAATATGGCTTGTTCTCTAATAGAACATAAGCGTATTAATACTACTGTAGCCAAAGCCAAAGCCTTAAAACAATTTGTTGAGCCTTTAATTACAAAAGCTAAAGATGACTCAACTCATCACAGACGCTTAGTATTCGCTCGCTTAAGACAAAAAGAAGCTGTTACTGAACTATTCGGTGATGTTGCTACTAAAATAGCTGATCGTCCAGGTGGCTACACAAGAATCATCAAGCTAGGAAATCGTCTTGGTGATAATGCAGATATGGCTATGATCGAGTTAGTAGACTACAACGAAATTTACAATTCTGACAAGAAACCAAAGAAAAAGACAACTCGAAGAAGCCGAAGAGGAGGTGCTGTGAAAACTGTTCCTGCTGCAATTGATAATACATCAAATGAAGAAGAATAACAAATGTTAATAAGCATTTGAAATCTTAAGGATAAACTTTTTTAGTTTATCCTTTTTTTTTGCAATTTTGTTTAATTCTATATTACAAGGCAATTATAATGAAATACAACACACGAAAGAAAGCTGTTTTAGTCTTAGCAGATGGTACTATTTTCTACGGAAAAGCAATTGGAAGTGACGGAACGGCCTTTGGCGAAGTTTGTTTCAATACTGGAATGACTGGGTATCAAGAAATCTTTACCGACCCTTCCTATTTTGGTCAATTGATGGTTACTACGAATCCTCATATTGGAAATTACGGAGTTAATGTGAACGATATGGAATCAAACTCCATTAAAATTAAAGGACTTATTTGCAAAAACTTTAGTTATAATTATTCTCGAGTTGATGCCCATGGCTCGCTTGAGGACTTTTTTAATACTCATAATTTATTTGCTATTTCTGATGTTGATACTCGGGCATTAGTTGGCTATATACGTGATAATGGTGCGATGAATGCTGTTATATCAACTGAAGTTAACAACATAGAGAGTCTTAAGAAACAACTTTTACAGATTCCTCAAATGGAAGGTCTTGAGTTGGCCTCAGAAGTTTCTACAAAAGAGCCTTATTTTTATGGAAATCAAAATGCACGTTATAAAATCTCAGCTCTTGATATAGGCATTAAAAAAAATATTCTTAGAAATTTTTCAAAAAGAGACGTTTATGTTAAGGTTTTTCCATACAATTCAACTTTTGAAGAATTGAGTGCCTGGAGTCCTGACGGCTACTTTTTATCCAATGGACCAGGAGACCCTGAGCCCCTTGTTGAAGCTCAATTGTTAGCCAAAACTATTATTGATAAGAATCTTCCTCTTTTTGGAATATGTCTAGGCCATCAAGTTATTGCCTTAGCAAACGGTATTTCTACTTACAAAATGCACAATGGACACAGAGGTATAAATCACCCTGTTAAGAATCTTCTCACAGGGAAAGGGGAAATCACTTCCCAAAATCATGGATTTGCTATAAATAGACAAGAAGCTGAAGCACACGAAGATATAGAAATAACACATTTGCATTTAAATGATGATACTGTAGCTGGAATCTCCATGAAGAGCAAAAATTGTTTCTCAGTTCAATACCACCCCGAAGCTAGTCCTGGTCCTAATGACTCATCTTATTTGTTTGATCAGTTTATTGAAAGGCTAAAATAATTAACTTTTCAAAAGTTAATTAACGCTTTTTCCTTACCACTATAACGATTTAGCTAATAATTACTATAATTTTACTTAAGATCATTTTTAAAAAAAATCAATTTCGTAAATTTGAAAAACTTAATAAACTAAATGTCAGACTATGAGCATAATAATTAATATTCACGCACGTCAAATTCTTGATTCACGCGGAAACCCCACAGTTGAAGTTGATTTAACAACAGAAAATGGCTTTATTGGTAGAGCTGCTGTGCCATCAGGAGCATCAACTGGAGAGCACGAAGCCGTTGAATTACGAGACGGGGGCACTGACTACATGGGCAAGGGGGTTTTGAATGCAGTTGAAAATGTGAATACACTTATTGCTCAGGAACTTCTAGGTGTTTCTGTTTTTGAACAAAATCTAATTGATCAAATTATGATTGATATTGATGGAACTCCTAATAAATCAAAGCTAGGTGCAAATGCTATTCTTGGAGTTTCTTTGGCTGCTGCGAAAGCTGCTGCTGCTGAACTAGGGATGCCTTTGTATCGTTATGTTGGAGGAGTTAGTGCAAATACGCTTCCAGTGCCAATGATGAATATAATCAATGGAGGATCACATAGCGACGCTCCGATTGCATTTCAAGAGTTTATGGTAATGCCAGTAAAGGCTAAAAACTTTACTCATGCTATGCAAATGGGTACAGAAATCTTCCATAACTTAAAAAAAGTGTTACATGATAGAAACTTAAGTACTGCTGTCGGGGACGAAGGCGGATTTGCTCCCAATTTAGAAGGAGGAACTGAAGATGCTCTAGAAACAATAGCAATTGCAGTTAAGAATGCAGGATATTCCTTAGGAGAAGATGTTATGATTGCTTTAGATTGTGCTGCTGCTGAATTTTATGTAGACGGTCAATACGACTATACTAAATTCGAAGGGGTCAAAGGTAAAATTCGAACAAGCCAACAACAAGCAGATTATCTAGCTGAATTAGCGTCTAAGTATCCAATTATTTCAATTGAAGACGGAATGGACGAAAATGATTGGGAGGGATGGAAATACCTGACCAATAAAATAGGAGATAAAGTTCAATTAGTTGGTGACGATTTGTTTGTTACCAATGTTGAACGCCTTTCAAGAGGAATCGATAACAAGATTGCAAATTCAATTCTAATTAAAGTAAATCAAATTGGTACTCTTACCGAAACAATAGCAGCTGTAAATATGGCACATAACGCGGGTTATACATCTGTGATGTCGCATCGCTCTGGTGAAACTGAAGATAATACTATAGCTGACCTTGCGGTGGCATTAAATACAGGTCAAATCAAAACAGGTTCTGCTTCTCGAAGTGATCGAATGGCTAAGTATAATCAATTACTTCGAATCGAGGAGGAGTTAGATGAAATGGCTTACTTCCCACAAGAGAAAGCATTTAAAATTAACTAACTAATATTGAAAAAAAATACAATAGGAGTTTCTCTGTAGGCCTTTCTGTAAAACATTTTTTTTTCGTAAATTTGTAAGACATTAAAACACTTCCCAAAATGTCAGATAAAGCAATTTTAGAAATTAACGATCAAAAATATGAATTCCCAACCTTTGTAGGGTCTGAAAATGAAGTTGCTATTGATATCAGTACGCTTAGGGCAGCTACTGGTGGAATTACTACAATTGATCCAGGGTTTAAAAACACAGGTTCTTGTGCGAGCGAGATTACATTTTTAGATGGTGAAAAAGGAATTTTAAGATACCGAGGTTATTCTATCGAAGAATTAGCGGATAAGGCTGATTTCTTGGAAGTTGCCTATTTGTTGATTTTTGGTGAATTGCCCAGTCAACAACAATTAGATAAATTTCATTCAGATATACAGTCAGAGACAATAGTAGATGATGACATTCGTAAAATATTAGATGCGTTTCCAAAATCTGCACACCCTATGGGTGTTTTGTCGTCATTAACTAGTGCTTTAACTGCTTTTAATCCAAGCAATGACCAAATTAGTAATATTGACTACGAGAGGACTAGAGAGGCTTTATACAACAACATAGTTAAAGTCTTGGGTAAAATCCCGGTTTTAGTAGCGTGGACTTTAAGAAAGAAAAATGGTTTACCTCTAGATTATGGAGATAACTCATTGGGGTATGTTGAAAACATACTTAAAATGATGTTTAATAAGCCAAATGAGGTTTATGTTCAAAACCAAGTTGTTGTTAACGCCTTAAATAAGTTGCTTATACTACATGCAGACCATGAGCAAAACTGCTCTACATCTACAGTTCGAATTGTGGGGTCTTCTCATGCAGGTTTATTTGCTTCGATCTCTGCTGGAATTTCTGCTTTGTGGGGTCCTCTTCATGGCGGAGCTAATCAAGCAGTTTTGGAGATGTTGGAAGCTATTAAAGATGATGGTGGTGATACAAAAAAGTATATGGCTAAAGCCAAGGATAAAAGTGATCCTTTTCGTCTAATGGGCTTTGGGCACAGAGTTTATAAAAACTTTGATCCTCGCGCCAAAATTATAAAAGTAGCAGCTGATGAAGTTCTCAAAGATTTAGGAGTTGAAGATCCCATTTTAGAAATTGCCAAAGGTTTAGAAAATGAAGCATTAACAGATTCATACTTTGTGGATAGAAAACTATATCCTAATGTTGATTTTTATTCAGGCATTATTTATCGAGCTATGGGAATTCCTATTGAGATGTTCACAGTGATGTTTGCTTTAGGACGCCTTCCAGGTTGGATAGCTCAATGGAAAGAAATGCGCTTTCGCAAAGAGCCAATTGGCCGTCCTAGACAAATCTACACAGGTAGTCTTTACAGGCCGTTCAAGTGCATCTCTAAATAAGGTGCTTTTAAGCTAACAATATATGCTACAAATTCTCATAAACAATGAGTATTCTCGCTTGAGGTCTGTCCTATTTGGAACTTCTCAAAGTAATGGCCCTATTCCTTTGGCTGAAGACTGCTACGATCCAAGTAGTTTGATTCATGTACAATCCGATACTTATCCGTTAGAGGTTGATATGAGCACTGAAATGGAGGCAGTTCTGGAGGTCTTTAAAAAATATGAAATTCAAGTATTTCGACCTAGAGTTATTAAGAATTACAATCAAATATTCGCTAGGGATATTGCTTTTGTTATTGAAAATAAATTAATTGTATCAAATATTCTTCCAGAAAGGGATAAAGAGATTACCGCTTTGAAGCCACTTTTTAAATTAATTCCTAAAGAAAATATATATACACTTCCTGAAGAATGTCATGTTGAAGGAGGAGACGTAATTGTTTCCGGTAAATATATTTTTATAGGGTTTTATGCGGGTTCTGATTATTCAGATTACATAACAGCTAGAACCAACTCAAGTGCAGCAAAAGCAATCCAGAAATTATTTCCTGAAAAAATAGTTAAAACTTTTGAACTACGTAAATCAAACACAAATCCACAAGAAAACGCATTGCATTTAGATTGTTGTTTTCAGCCTCTAGGACAAGGAAAAGCCTTAATTCATTCAAAGGGTTTCTTAAATCAAATTGATTATGAATGGTTAATTGATTTTTATGGCAAAGATCACGTATTTGAAGTAACTAAAGAAGAAATGAGCCAGATGAATTGTAATATATTTTCTATTTCAGAGACTGTTGTTATTTCCGAACAAAACTTCACAAGATTAAATTCCTGGCTCACCGCTCAGGGATTTATAGTTGAAAAAGTACCTTATTCTGAGATATCTAAACAAGGGGGACTGCTCCGTTGTTCAACCCTTCCACTAATTCGAGATTAAAATGTCGCAAATTACCAACACAGTTTTAATGATCCGCCCCATTCAGTTTAGAATGAATGAGCAAACATCGGTTAATAATTATTACCAAAAAGCACCAAAAAACGTTCTTCCCGAAACAGTAAATAAAATGGCTATCAATGAATTTGATGGTTTGGTAAGAAAACTTAAAAAAGTGGGGATTCAGGTTATTGTAGTGAAGGATACCAATGAATTTGACACGCCAGATTCCATATTTCCTAATAATTGGATTTCATTTCATGCCAATGGAACCATTGGATTATATCCTATGTTTGCTGAAAATAGACGCTTAGAGCGAAAGGAGTCTGTTTTAGAAGCGGTGGAGGCTCTTGGTTTCGTTATTAAAAACGTAGTTGATTACACTGCTGCTGAAGCAGACAATATATTTTTAGAAGGAACTGGTAGCGTACTTTTAGATCGTGTAAATAACAAGGCCTATTGTGCGATATCCGATAGAGCTAATGAAGAGTTGTTTATTGAGTTCTGTGAAGATTTTGAATATACTCCAGTACTGTTTTCCGCTTATCAAACAGTCCGTCATAAACGAAAAAAAATATACCATACCAATGTTATGATGTGTATTGGAGAGACCTTCGCAGTGTTATGTCTTGCATGTATTGATAATAAAAAGGAGCGACAAAACCTGATTAAACACCTTCAGGACGACGGAAAAAAAATCATAGAAATATCGGAAGAACAAGTCAATCACTTTGCAGGAAATATGTTGCAACTTAAAGGGGCAGAAGCAGCTAGTTACTTAGTTATGAGCCAGTCTGCATTCAATTCATTACGACCTGCCCAGATCAAGCTTATAGAATCCCATACAACGATTTTATCAAGTCCTTTAGAAACTATTGAGTCTTGTGGAGGGGGAAGTGCCCGATGTATGATGGCTGAAGTGTTTTTACCTTTATATCCATTAATACAGGATTAAAAAAAATGTATCTTTGAAACAGAAATTTAATATACAATGACTCTTCAGGAATCGCTAGCGCAACACATAAAAAAAGCCTTTTTAACACTTTATAAAACGCCTTTAGCTAGTGTTGAGTTTCAATCGACTCGTAAAGATTTTGAAGGAGATCTTACGGTTGTGACTTTTTCTATGTTACGAATTGTAAAAATTAATCCTGCTCAATTAGGGAAGGACTTAGGTGTCTATTTGTGTGAACACTCAGCTGAAGTCATCGGATATAATGTTGTTAAAGGTTTTTTAAACTTAGTTTTTTCTGACGCCTATTTTATGGACTTTTTTCAGACATTAACTAGCAGCTCTAAATTTGGTTTTTTAGAACCTTCGGGAGATCAGGCTGTGATGGTAGAGTATTCCTCTCCTAACACAAACAAGCCATTGCATCTAGGGCATGTCAGAAATGTTCTTTTAGGATATAGTGTTGCTGAAATATTAAAGGCATCTGGCAAGAAAGTTTATAAAACTCAAATCATTAACGATCGAGGTATTCATATATGTAAAAGCATGCTAGCTTGGCAGCGTTTTGGAAATAATGAAACTCCAGAATCCACAAGATTGAAAGGTGATAAGCTTGTCGGGAATTATTATGTAAAATTTGATCAAGTATATAAAAAAGAAGTAAGTGCTTTGAAAGCGCAAGGCCTTTCTTTAGATGAAGCTAAATCACAAGCCCCGATACTATTAGAGGCCAAGGAAATGCTTTTAAAATGGGAAGCTGGTGACGCAAAAGTGGTCGCGCTTTGGAAACAAATGAACCAATGGGTCTATACTGGATTTGATGTAACATATAAATCGATCGGGGTAGATTTTGATAGTTACTACTATGAAAGTCAAACATATTTATTAGGGAAGTCTTTTATTGCTGAAGGACTTCGAAAAGAAGTTTTTATAAAAAAAGAAGACGGTTCTGTTTGGTGTGATTTAACCTCTGATGGATTGGATGAGAAAATTGTATTACGAGCCGATGGAACAGCAGTATATATTACTCAAGATATTGGAACTGCCATTCAACGATTAGAAGATTTTCCAGATGTGGGAGGCATGGTGTATACCGTTGGAAATGAGCAAGATTACCATTTTAAAGTTTTGTTTTTGATCTTGAAAAAACTTGGATTTGAGTGGGCTAAAAACCTTTATCATCTCAGCTATGGAATGGTAGATTTACCAAGTGGAAAGATGAAAAGTCGTGAAGGTAAAGTTGTTGATGCGGATGATTTAATTGACGAGATGCGAGCTACGGCTAAGCAGATTTCACAAGAATTAGGGAAATTGGAAGGATATTCAGATCCCGATAAAGAAGCGATTTATTCGACAATTGGTTTAGGGGCACTTAAGTATTTTATTCTTAAAGTTGATCCTAAAAAACGAATTTTATTTGATCCGCAATCTTCTGTAGATTTTCAAGGTAATACAGGTCCTTTTATTCAGTACACTTATGCTCGGATTCAAGCAATCTTACGAAAATCATCTATAGAGTTTCAGCCACAAGTTCCGAGATTATATGTGTTACACAGTAAAGAAAAATCATTGCTAAAACAGTTGCAGCTATTTCCTGATGTTGTCCAGCAGGCAGCAGCTAATTATAGCCCTGCACTTGTTGCTAATTTTTCTTATGATTTGGTAAAAGAATTCAATTCTTTTTATCAAAATGTATCTATATTAGGAGCAGATTCACCTGTAGAAATCTCCTTTAGAGTCCAACTTTCTAAAGCGGTTGCAGACACAGTTAAAAACGCATTTAGTTTGTTAGGAATTAAAGTTCCTGAGCGTATGTAATTTTCAATTTTATGCTTGATTCATTACATGATTTTATTCCAGAAGCCTCTCACGATCAAGTAAGCGCTCTTTTGTCTCATGACAATTTAGTAGTTAAGGTTAAAAAAGAACGTAAAACCCGTCACGGAGATTATCGTCGTTTACCATCAGGTAAGCATCAAATAACAATCAATTCAAATTTAAATCCTTATCGTTTTTTGATCACGTTGATTCATGAAATCGCCCACTTTGAAACGTATAAGACTTACGGAAAAAAAATAAAGCCACACGGTCCAGAATGGAAGTCTGTTTTTCAACACCTCATGTTGCGCTTTTTGCGACCAGAAGTATTCCCTAGTGATGTCTTACCTATTCTTGCATCTCACTTTAAAAAACCAAAAGCAAGCAGTGATTCAGACTCGGTTTTAGCCTTGAAATTAAAGCAGTATGATCACCCTAATGGAAAAATATTTATATTTGAAGTACCTTTTGGATCTACTTTTCGATTGGATAACGGTAAATTATTTCGAAAAGGACAAAAAAGACGAACGCGATTTGAAGGTACTGAACTGACTTCAGGCCGTTTGTACGTTTTTAATCCAAATGCAGAAGTAGTACTCGTAAAGGATTCACAACAAATATAACCATTGTGATTAATATTGTTAGTTATGAATGAGAATTTAAATACTGAATTAGAGAGTTCAAAAACAGATCAATCTAAAGCGGCTGTAAGAAAAGATGCCTTAGGACTTTGGTTGTCATTAAAAATATTTTTAATAGAGCTGCTAGATTTCCGTAACGATACGGACCGACATGCTACTGTAGTTGCTATTAAGGCGGATATTCCATTTAAAGGTGCTACAGTATGGATTTTAATTTGCTCGATTGTTGTTGCCTCAATAGGTTTAAACACTAATTCTACAGCTGTCGTCATTGGTGCCATGTTAATTTCGCCGTTAATGGGTCCTATCCTTGGAATCGGATTGTCCATAGCCATTAATGATATTGATACACTTAGAAAGTCTTTGATTAATCTAGGGACAATGCTAGTGTTGAGTTTGTTTACTGCATTTTTGTTTTTTTTCATCTTCCCCCTAAATCAAGACAACTCAGAACTGCTAGGTCGTGTAAAGCCAGATATCCGTGACGTTATTATTGCATTTTTTGGAGGATTAGCTCTAATTATTGCTAGAACTAAAAAAGGAACGATTGCGTCTGTTGTATTTGGTGTCGCCATTGCGACCGCTTTAATGCCCCCGCTCTGTACGGCAGGTTATGGCTTATCTCAAGGGAATTGGAACTACTTCGGAGGCGCCATGCATCTTTTTGCGATTAATACTATTTTTATTGCCTTTGCTACTTTTTTAGTATTGAAGTTTCTGCGTTTTCCAATGGTTACATATGCTAATTCTAGGCGTCGAAAAAATATTTCTCGCTTTGCCACTATTATAGCTCTATCAGCAATGCTTCCAGCTAGCTGTTCTTTTATCAACGTACTAAATGAAACGAGGATTGAATCTGATTATAAAGCCTATTTAAAGTCAGAAATTGAAAATAACAGTAGTCTTTGGCTGCGTGGGGAGAAAATGGACCCCTCAAATAATTCAATTACATTAAACTTCAACGGGGAAATTTCTGAGGCAACTAAATCTGATTTAGTTAATGAGCTGAACGGTTATAAGTATCTTCGAGATTTTAGTCTCATTATTAACGGAAATAAAAATAGAAGTTCAGACAAAATTTTAGAACTTTATGATTTAGCTGTCGATAAAATTGAGAAACGCGAAACGGCTATCTCGAATTTGAAACTGGAGATAGATAGTTTAAAGCTAGATGCACGTTCTAATAATACTATGATGGATCCAAATGTCTTTTCCACGCTTTCTAAAGATGCTAAAATTCAATTTACAGAGTTAAGATATTTTGGCTATTCAAATATGTTAATATCTTCAGATTTTCGTACAATAGACACAGTAACTGTAGTTAAAACTCAATGGGATTCTTCATTGGTTGACAGTTTGATAGTAGTCCGTGTTGATAGCCTAAAGAGATGGTTAAAGTCAGAGTTGAATGTAGAGAGCCTTGAAGTTGATTGGTAAAAAAAATCTAAAGTTCACCTAAATACATCTTTCGTACTTTTTTAAATAAGTTGGAAGAATAAACAAAGTCTGTAACCACTTTATTATCAGTTTTAAAAATTGTATCTTTATTACCTTCCCAAGCTTTCAGTCCATCCTTTAGAAAGACGATTTTCTCTCCAATTTCCATGACTGAATTCATGTCGTGAGAGTTTATAACTGTGACAATGTTGTACTCCTTTGTAATTTCTTGAATTAAATTATCAATAACTATAGCCGTTTTTGGGTCCAGACCAGAATTTGGCTCATCACAAAATAAATATTTAGGATTATTAACAATAGCTCTAGCTATAGCCACCCTTTTTTGCATACCACCAGAAGCTTCGCTAGGCATTTTTTGGTGAGCATTTTCAAGATTTACCCGTTTCAAGGCAGAATTCACACGCTCTTCCATTTCGCTGATTGATTGCTTTGTGAACATTTTTAGCGGAAACATGACGTTTTCAGCTATGGTTAAAGAGTCAAATAAAGCGCCTCCTTGAAATACCATTCCAATTTGAGAGCGTAATGTTCTTTTTTCATTAGGGGATAAACTCAAAAATAATTTATCATCATAGCTTATACTGCCTTTCTGATAATCAAAAAGTCCAAGTAAGCATTTTAATAGGACTGTTTTTCCAGAGCCACTTTGGCCAATAATAAGGTTAGTTTTTCCTTTTTCAAATACGGTAGAAATCCCTTTTAATATTTGAGAGTCCACAAATGATTTATGTAAATTTTTAACTTCGATCATTAGCTTAGAAGCATTTGAGTTAAAATATAATTTAGTAAAATAATTGCAACACTAGTCCACACGAATGCAGTGGTGCTTGCTTTGCCAACTTCAAGTGCCCCACCCTTCATATAATAACCATGAAACGATGGAATGGTAGCTAATAAAAACGCAAATACTAATGTTTTGATAAACGCATACACCATGTGAAAGGGTAAGAAGTCCATCTGGACTCCGATAACATAGTCTTCAAAAGTAGAATAGCCTCCGAATACACAGGCTGCCATCCCTCCTATGATTCCTAAAAACATTGCGATAGAAATTACAAAAGGATAAAGTAAAAGGGCAACAGTTTTTGGGAATACTAAGTAATTTACGGAGTTAATTCCCATTACTTCTAAAGCATCAATTTGTTCTGTAACACGCATCGTTCCAATACTAGAAGTAATAAAAGATCCTACCTTACCAGCCATAATCACTGAAATAAATGTTGGGGCGAACTCCAAAATAATGGATTGTCTGGTTGCAAATCCAACTAAGTACCTTGGGATTAATGGGTTGTCAATGTTAAGAGCTGTTTGAATAGTAACTACTCCACCAACAAAAAAAGAGATAAAAGCAACAATTCCTAAAGAGCCAATGATTAAATCTTCAATGTCTTTTAGGATAAGTAGTTTCATTACAGACCATTTAGTAGGCTTTCGAAACATTTCGGCAATCATTAAAAAATAAGACCCAATATTATGAAGGTAGTTCATAGAATTATAATTAGTGCTAAATTAAAAAAATCTATTCATTAATTTACTTTTAATAAAATTGAATCGTAAAAATTAATGTATTTTTGAATTAACTAAGTTGTAAAATTATGTATTATAATTTTTTGTCTCTCTTTTTATTTTTAAGTTTTTTTTCATGTAAAAATTCCTCGCAGTTGTCTTCAAATAATAATCCCAAACTTGTGGTTGGAGTAGTTGTAGATCAAATGCGTTTTGAATATCTTAATCGTTTTAAAAACAAGTATAGTTCACAAGGGTTTTTAAGACTTATTAATCAGGGTTATAGCTGCAATAACCACCACTTTAATTATATTCCAACAATAACTGGGCCAGGTCATGCTTCGATATTTTCTGGGACAACTCCAAGTGTACACGGCATTATTGGTAATGATTGGTACGATAAGATAAAGCAAAAAACAGTTTATTGCACAACAGATGACAAATATCACACTATTGGGGCAGAAGCTAAATATGGTAAAGTAGCTCCGACTAACTTAAAAGTAACTACTGTCGCTGATCAGAATCGAATATTTACACAAATGAGAGGTAAAACAATCGGTGTCTCTATTAAGGATAGAGGGGCTGTTTTCCCCTCTGGTCATACGGCTAACGGAGCTTATTGGTTTGAGGGATTGAACGAAGGGAAATGGGTTACAAGTTCTTACTACATGGATAAACTCCCTCAATGGGTTACAGAATTTAATGCTTCTTCAAACATTTCAAACTATCTCAAGACTTGGAATACGTATTATGATATCAACTTATATCTAGAAAGCGGTCCAGACAACTCAAATTATGAAAAAGGATTTAATGGAAAAACCGCTCCAGTTTTCCCTTACGACCTTAAAGAGCTAATGGGTTATAATGAAGGATATGATATTATCAAAACTAGTCCATTTGGAAATACGATGACCACAGATTTTGCATTTTCTGCTATTGAAGCGGAAGATCTAGGCGATGATGAGTTTACAGACTTTCTCACTATTAGTTATTCATCTACTGACTATGTAGGTCATGATTTTGGTTTAAGCTCTGTGGAGTTACAGGACACCTACCTGCGTCTTGATTTAGAGATAGAGCGATTGCTGAATTATTTAGATAAAAATGTAGGGGAAGGGAACTATACTTTATTTTTAACTGCCGATCATGGCGCGGCTGAAGTTCCTGCTTATTTGAGTGATATTAATGTACCAGGTTCAAATATAGGAAAAGATGACTTCTCACCGCTATTTGATGCTATGAAAGCAAAATATGGAGTTTCAGATTTAATTAATAATATTAGTAACAATCAAGTTTTTTTAAACCAAGAAAGAATACTGTCCTTGCAATTAAATCCTGAAGAGTTACAAAAGTTTGTGGTTAATAAAATCATTGATTACCCATTTATAAGTAATGCATACACAGCCTCTGCGATGCAGTCTACTAACTTTAATAGTGGATTACCAATGTTACTTCAAAATGGATATAACCAAAAACTTTCTGGGGACATCTTATTTGCTCTCCAGCCCGGTGTCATTGTATACGGACCCAAAGGGACCACTCATGGTTCAGGATACAGTTATGATACACACGTCCCACTATTGTTTTACGGAAACAAAATCAAGAAAGGAGTTTCTTATGAGCCCACAAATGTAACTGATATCGCACCAACAATTTCGGCACTCCTAGGTATTTCATTTCCTAGTGGAGCTACAGGTAGTATTATTGAAAGGGTGATTAATTAGTTTCGATTGACAGCTCATTATTAACGCTGTCAATGTAGTTCAACAATGCTTCTTTTCCTAGATAATTCGATGATGATGTTATAAAGTAGTTTGGCATTTCTTCCCAAAAATCAAGTAGTTTATTTTTGTAGCTTTCAATGTGTCTTTCAATTGATTTTGGACGTAATTTATCTGCTTTAGTAAATATAATTGAAAATGGTATTTCGTGTTCTCCAAGCCATCGCATAAATGCTAAATCAATAGATTGTGGTTCATGTCGAATATCTACTAAAACAAAAGCAGAGACTAATTGTTTACGTTCTTTAAAGTATGTAGTTATGAATTTCTGAAATATTTTTTTTGTAGATTTTGATACCCGAGCATATCCGTAGCCAGGTAAGTCAACTAAAAACCATTCTTTGTTAATAATAAAGTGATTAATAAGTTGAGTTTTTCCAGGTCTTCCAGAAGTTTTAGCTAAACTTTTTTGATTGGTTAGCATGTTAATTAACGAAGATTTCCCAACATTACTACGACCTATAAAAGCATATTCAGGGATTTGAGTAGTGGGGCATTTAAAAACCTCTTGGTTGCTAACTACAAATTCAGCAGTTTTAATTTGCATAATGACCTGATTATTTACAGCCCTCTTTGATTGAGCCAATCAAATACAATTTTATTGAAGGCATCAGAATGCTCCATCATGGGAGCATGTCCACACTTTTCTATCCAGAAAAGATCAGAGTCAGGAAGAAGTTTGTTAAATTCTCTGCCAACATCAGGGGGCGTGACTATATCATTTTCCCCCCAAACTATACATGTTGGAATATTTATGTTCGGTAAGTCAGTAGCCATGTTATGTCTAATAGCACTCTTAGCAATAGCGAGTGTTTTAATGAGCTTACTACGATTATTTACATCAGCATATACTTGATCAACTAATTCCTTTGTTGCAACTTTAGGATCGTAAAAAACCTCTTGTACTTTTGATTTCATGACTTCATAGTCACTTCGTTTTGTGTATCCACTACCCATCGCACTCTCGTATAGTCCAGAACTTCCTGTAATCACGAGTGCTTTTACCTTTGAGGGATATAATTTTGTGTGTAGTAATCCAACATGACCACCAAGAGAATTTCCAAGTAAAATAACTTCATCAAAACCTAGAAAGTCGATAAAATTTTTGAGGTATTCGGCAAAACTTTTAACGTTAGTATTTAATAAGGGTAAAGAGTATAGAGGTAGTTCTGGTAATACCACTTTGTAACCATTTTGGCTAAAAAATTCAGCAACTCCAGTGAAATTACTTAATCCCCCCATTAATCCATGAAGGATTATTATTGGTTGGCCTTCGCCTATTTCAACATATTTGAATTTACCTTCTTCTTTAAAACTATGATTCATTTGTGATAGAAAATTGGTCTGGCACAAATCTACACAATTTAAATTAAAAAATATTGAATTTTTATTCTTAAGCCTATATAATTATTGACGCTTTATTCCTTTTTTTTTGTATTTATTTCGGTCTCATTAAAGTAATTAACAGGCTATTGTTAATAGCTCCCCCAATTTTGTAAGTAGTTGATTTTACACAAACTAGGTGTAAAAAAAGTGTATTTAATCGAAGTATTTTACCGTTTATAGAATTTTATTAACAATGTGGTAAAATGTGGTAAAATGTGGTAAATATTTTTTAGATTTGAAATCAATACTAGTTAAATCATAATATTACAAATTGAACACTTTAATTGGAACATATGAATGTAAGGTAGATGCCAAAGGGCGTTTAATGTTACCTGTTTCCTTCAAAAAACAGTTAGCTTCTGTTGTGAACAATGGATTTGTTTTAAAGCGAGCAGTTTTTCAGCCTTGCTTGGAGTTATATCCAACGAATCAATGGGAATTGTTAATGCAGAGGATTAATAAACTTAACCGATTTAAGAAGAAAAACAATGATTTTATCAGGCGTTTTACAGCGGGAGTTAAGTCTGTAGATTTAGATGGTTCAGGTCGATTACTTATTTCAAAGGATCTTGTTGGTTTTGCGGGAATTTCCAAGGATATAGTAGTGACTTCGGCAATAAATATTATTGAAATATGGGATAAAGATAAATATGAAAAGGCCATTAATGATGCTGCGGGAGATTTTGCTGATCTTGCTGAAGATGTAATGGGTCAAGACGATGTAGATGGAGTATCATAATCCTGTATTACTCAAGGAAACCGTAAATGGTTTAGATATAAAAAAAGATGGTGTGTATGTAGATGTCACTTTTGGGGGTGGCGGGCACAGCAGAGAAATATTAGCATCCTTAGGTCCAAATGGTAGACTTATAGCTTTTGATCAGGATAAAGACGCTCTTTTAAATGTTATTGATGATTCTAGATTTTTGTTGATTAACGAGAATTTTAGATTTATAAAGCGGTTTTTAAGGTTTCACGGGGTTAAGTCAGTGGATGGTATTTTAGCTGATTTTGGTGTTTCATCACATCAATTTGACCAACCGGAAAGAGGATTCTCGATTCGTTTTGATGCCTTGTTAGATATGAGGATGAATCAACAAGATGTGTTATCGGCACATTCGTTAGTTAATTCTTATGACGAAGAGGCTTTGAAGCGGGTATTTTGGCAGTATGGAGAGTTGAGAACTGCCACGTGCTTGGCAAAGACAATTGTTCAAGCCCGAGAGTTTAATCAGATTAATACCACATTTGATTTAAAGAATATTTTAAAAAAACACCTACCTCAGGGTAGAGAAAATAAGATTTTAGCGCAAATATATCAAGCGATAAGGATAGAAGTGAATCAAGAGATTGAAGCCCTTAAGGCTTTTTTATTACAGACTACCTCTTTATTAAAGACAGATGGACGTCTAAGTATTATCTCATATCATTCCCTTGAAGACCGCTTAGTTAAGCGTTTCATAAGAAATGGTTTATTTGAAGGGGAGCCTGAAAAAGATGTTTTTGGAAACTTTGAAGTCCCTTTCAAAAAAGTTGGAAGCCTAATTATTCCAACACCAGCTGAGATAAAATCAAATAACAGAGCTAGAAGTGCTAAGTTAAGAATTGCTAAAAAAGTAAATTAAGAGGCGTTAATGAAAAACAGAATGTATAATATTTTAAAAGGAACTTTTCTCGTTAACGATGGAGCTTTTAAAAATTGGCGTTTGATTTTCTTTTTTTTAGTATTAGCTATATTAATGATAGCTAGTTCTCATACAACCGACCGCAAGGTGCATAATATTGCTAAATTAAATGAGCAAGTTAAGGAGTTACGTTCTTCTTATGTTGAAACACGAGCCATGTTGATGGAATTTAAAATGGAATCCGTTATTAAAAGACGACTTGCATCAAAAGAGATTAAGGCCTCTCTTACTCCGCCTTTTAAAATTATTATTAAATCTAAATCAAACTAAATCAATGCTCTCAACTGAAAAGTCTATCATGAACAAATTGTACTTCACTTCTGGAGTCATGTTCATTTTTGCCCTTTTAGTGGTGTATAAATTAATTACAATCCAGTTTGTTCAGGGAGCCCAATATCGTGGACTTGCAAAGCAGCGAACTATTAAAAATGTTAAGATCCCTGCCAATCGTGGCAATGTGTATTCAGTGGATGGTAGCTTGTTGGCTACATCAGTTCCGAAATATGACATTCGAATTGATTTAATAGCATCCTCAACGAAAAATTATAATAAGTTTATTAGCGCATTAAGCGATTCGCTGGCTAGTTTTTATGGCGCCTCTTCCAGCGAATATAGGCAAAAGTTAAATTTAGAACGCCAAAATAAAAACCGATATTTTCTTTTAGCGAGTAATTTAGGGTACTCACAATATTTACAATTTAGAAATTTTCCTCTTTTGAGACTAGGCGCTTTCAAAGGAGGTTTGATAGTTGAGCAGACCACGAAACGAGACTATCCCATGGGTGCAATTGCACAAAGGTTAATCGGTTATGAGCGTTTTGATGACCATGGTAATGTTACTCGTGTTGGGATTGACGGTGCGTTTGGTGAAAAATACTTAAGAGGAGTAGACGGGCAGAGGCGTAAGCAAAAAATTGGTAAAGGCCAATGGAAGCCAATAGATGATTTTAATCAACTTGAGCCTCAAGACGGATATGACATTTACACTACTATAGATGTTAATATTCAAGATATTGCTCATCATGCTCTTTTAGAGCAGTTAGAACTGTACAAGGCCGACCACGGAACTGTCGTAGTAATGGAAACTAAAACAGGCGAAATTAGAGCTATTTCTAATTTAGGAAGAAATAGTGAAGGAATGTATTATGAACGACTCAATTATGCTGTGGGTGAATCTCATGAACCTGGGTCTACATTTAAGCTGATGGCATTAGCGGTAGCGTTAGAGGACAAAGTTATCGATACCACATCCATGGTTGATACTGAAAAAGGTGTTTTATCTTATTATGGTAAAAAAGTAAGAGATTCGAAAAGAGGTGGTTATGGGAACATATCTATCGCTAGAGCCTTTGAAGTTTCTTCAAATACAGGAATAGTTAAGGCTATTCATGACGCATACAAAGATCAACCTGAAAAATTTGTTGATGGGTTGTATAGTATGAATCTTAAAGACTCCTTAGGCTTACCTCTAATTGGAGAAGGACAGTCTATTATTCCTGACCCAAGAACTAATAATAATCGTTGGAGTGGTATTGCTTTAGAGTGGATGGCCTATGGCTACGGAGTATCATTTACTCCACTTCAAACCTTAACTTTTTATAATGCCATTGCAAACGACGGAGTTATGGTAAGGCCAAAGTTTTTGAGAGAAATAAAAGAAATTGATAAATCAATTGAAACTTTTCAAACACAAGTAATCAATCCCAAGATCTGCTCAAAAGAAACTATTTTAAAATTACAGCAGCTGCTCAAGAATGTAGTTGAAAAACCACACGGTACGGGTCACAAGTTGTACTCTGAAAAATTTTCAATGGCAGGAAAAACAGGGACATGTCAAAAGAACTATTCAAATAAAGATCAATTGAATTATATATCCTCTTTCTCAGGTTATTTCCCGGCAAATAATCCTAAATATTCATGTATTGTAGTCATTCATGAACCAGACAAAAGTGTTGGTTATTACGGAGCAGATGTTTCAGGTCCTGTATTCAAAAAAATAGCGCAAAAAATATACACAGATTCTCCTTTGATAGACAAAGTTGAAGATGTCAATAAAAAATCAGAATCTGTTAAGTCAGACTACAATAAGTATTATGAATTAGCTAAAGACTACAAAACAGTCATGCCTAATTTAAAAGGAATGTCGGCTATGGATGCTATTTCTATATTAGAAAATATGGGCCTTAAAGTCCAGGTTTCCGGAACTGGTCGTGTTTCAAAACAATCGGTTAAATCAGGTCAAAAAATCATATATCAATCCTTAATAACACTTGAGCTATCTTGAAGGTTTTAAAAAACTTATTATATAAAGTAACTATTGAGTCTATCATAGGTGACACTGACCGTCCTGTAGCGGCCTTACAATTTGACTCTCGAAATGTGGGTAAGAATGATGTTTTCATTGCTATCAAAGGAAGTGTTTCTGATGGTCATGAATTTATTTCTAAAGCAATCAGTCAAGGAGTGGCTGTTGTTGTGTGTAACAAGCTTCCAATCGAATTAGTTGGAACCGTTACCTATGTAGTGGTTTTGAATTCGAGTAAAGCCATGGCAATAATGGCTTCTAATTATTATGAAAATCCATCAGAAAATTTAAAACTCATTGGGGTAACTGGAACAAATGGAAAAACAACTATTGCCACGCTTTTGTACGAGTTATTTAAAAATACTGGCTATAAAGTAGGACTTATCTCTACTTTAAAAATCATGGTTGGTTCTAAACAATATCCGACCACTCATACGACTCCTGATTCATTAGTTATTAATAATTATTTAAATCAAATGAATTTAGAAGGAATTGATTTTTGTTTTATGGAAGTGAGTTCTCACGGGATTCATCAGTTCAGGACAGAAGGTTTAAACTTTGCAGGAGGAGTCTTCACGAATCTTTCTCATGATCATTTGGATTATCATGAAACTTTTTCAGAATATAGAGATATTAAAAAATCTTTTTTCGATCGACTCCCATCAACAGCATTTGCTTTAGTTAATGGAGATGATAAAAACGGCTCTGTGATGCTTCAAAATTCTAAAGCAAAACAGTACACTTATGCACTAAAAAGCTATGCAGATTTTAGAGCTCAAATTTTAGAAAGTCAGCTTAGAGGGCTTTTGTTGAAAGTGAACGAAAATGAGCTTTGGGTGAAGCTAATAGGTAATTTCAATGCTTATAACATAACGGCTATCTACGGGGTAGCCGAACTCTTAGGACTAAAAACCACTGACACCTTACGTCTGATCAGTGCCTTAGACAATGTCAATGGTCGTTTTGAGTATTTTATCTCAGACACCAATATTACCACAATTATAGATTACGCTCACACACCAGATGCTTTAAAAAATGTTTTAGAAACCATCAATTCAATTCGGACTAAAAATGAAACTTTAATTACCGTCGTAGGGTGTGGGGGTGATCGCGATAAGGCTAAGCGGCCAAAGATGGCACATATAGCTTCAACATTGAGTACCAAAGTGATTTTCACGAGTGATAACCCAAGGACGGAAGACCCAGAAAAAATTATTATTGAAATGGAAGTTGGTGTTGAGGCCCAAAACCTCAAAAAAACCATGTCAATTTCCAATCGCAAGCAAGCAATTAAAACGGCTTGCCAGTTAGCAGAGCCTAATGACATCATACTTGTAGCTGGAAAAGGGCACGAAACCTATCAAGATATTGCTGGTGTCCAAGTGGAGTTTAATGACTATGAAATAACAGAAGAATTTTTAAAACAATTAAACAAATAAGATGCTGTACTATTTATTTAAATATTTAGAAGAAACGCACCAATTCACAGGAGCATCGCTTTTTGGATTTCTTACGTTTAGAGCGGCAGTTGCTATTATTTTATCACTATTAATTTCTACTGTTTTTGGTAAGCGTATTATAAGTTTTCTTCAAAAAAAACAAGTGGGTGAGTCAATAAGAGATTTAGGTTTAGAAGGGCAAAAAGAGAAAGCTGGAACCCCAACTATGGGTGGTGTGATTATTATTTTAGCTACAATAATCCCTGTTTTATTGCTCGCTAAGTTGGGTAATATTTATATTATTTTATTACTTGTTACAACACTGTGGATGGGTATTATAGGTTTTATTGATGACTATATTAAGAAATTCAAAAATAATAAAGACGGATTGAAAGGTCGCTTTAAGATCTTGGGTCAAGTGGGGTTAGGTCTAGTTGTTGGGTTGACTTTATTTTTTCATAGTGACGTGACTATCAAGGAAAAAATACCAACACATTTGCAGGTCGAAACTGTGTCAAGTAAGGCACCTTCTGTTCAGTTTTATCCAGAAACAAAATCTGCTAAGACTACGATTCCGTTTGTTAAATCAAATGAATTTAATTACGCGGATCTCATCACTTGGATTCATCCTAGCTTAGAAAAGTATGCATGGATTGTGTTTGTGTTGGTAGTTATATTTATCATAACTGCTGTATCCAATGGTGCTAATTTGACAGATGGAATTGATGGGCTTGCTGCTGGTAGCTCTGCTATTATCGTTTTAACCCTAGGAATCTTTGCGTGGGTTTCTGGAAATATCATTTTTTCTGACTATTTAAATATAATGTATATCCCTAGAGTAGAGGAAATTACAATCTATATAGCGGCATTTGTAGGGGCTTTAATTGGTTTTCTTTGGTACAACTCCTATCCCGCACAGGTTTTCATGGGTGATACGGGCAGTTTGACTATTGGAGGTATAATAGCAGTTATTGCTATTGCGGTTCGTAAGGAATGGTTGATACCAGTTCTATGTGGAATTTTCTTAGCTGAAAATTTATCAGTCGTGATGCAAGTTGGGTATTTTAAGTACACGAAAAAGAAGTATGGTTCTGGTCGTCGAATTTTTAAGATGTCACCTCTACATCATCATTACCAAAAATCAGGCTATCACGAAAGTAAAATTGTAACACGATTTTGGATTGTGGGAATCCTTTTGGCAATAGTCACTATAGTCACTTTGAAAATTCGCTAGATGAAACGATTGGTGATTCTTGGCGGAGGAGAAAGTGGTGTTGGGGCTGCATTATTAGGGAAGGTAAAAGAGTATAATGTATTTCTTTCTGATTCAGCAAAGATTACTAATAAATATAAAAAAGTTCTTATACATAATGAGATTGAATGGGAAGACGAGGGGCATACAGAATCTGAGATTTTAAGTGCAGATTTAGTAGTCAAAAGTCCTGGGATTCCGGATCATATATCTATTGTTCAGAAGTTAAAAATTGCGGCGATTCCAGTAGTATCAGAAATTGAATTTGCAGCTTTATATACCACTGCCAACATCATTGGGATTACGGGCAGTAATGGAAAGACCACAACGACTTTGATGGTTTATCATATTTTAAGACAAGCTGGCTTTGATGTAGGAATAGGTGGGAATATTGGAGAAAGTTTTGCAGAGCAAGTCCTTGATAATAGAGCCAATTATGTTCTGGAATTAAGTAGTTTTCAGTTAGATGGTATACAAGACTTTAGACCTCATATAGCTGTTATAACCAATATAACTCCTGATCATTTGGATCGTTACGATTATAAATTTGAAAACTATATATCTTCCAAATTTAGGATTGCAATGAACCAGACTTCAAATGATTATTTGTTATATAATTCAGATGATGAGGTAATCATGTCTTATATCAATAGTCACCATATTCAATCAACATTAGTGCCTTTTTCGTTATCTAAAATAGAAGCAAACGGCACGTATTTAGAACAAAATAATATAATAATAGAATTTAAAAATATAGATATAATTATGCCAACATCAAACTTAGCTTTAGAAGGAAAGCACAACGTAAAAAACGCTATGGCTGCAGCTACGGTTGCACATTTATTGAAAATTAGAAAGGCCACTATTAGAGAAAGTCTTGAAGGATTTCAAGGCGCTGAGCACCGTTTGGAGGAGGTCTTAACAATTAACAAGGTTAAATATGTAAACGATTCTAAGGCAACTAATGTAAACGCTACATATTATGCTTTGGAAAGTATGAGTATTCCTACCGTTTGGATTGTTGGAGGGGTTGACAAAGGAAATGATTATAGCTCATTATTTCCGTTTGTAAATGAAAAAGTAAAAGCAATTATTTGTTTAGGTAAAAATAACGAGGCTTTGTTTGATGCTTTTGGAAATATGGTTGATGTCATAATTGAAACACAATACATGAGTGAAGCAGTTAAAATTGCTTATGATATAGCTGTTGCTGGGGAAGCTGTATTGCTGTCTCCAGCGTGTGCTAGTTTTGATTTATTTGAAAGTTATGAGGATAGAGGTAAGCAATTTAAATCTGCGGTAAGAAAGTTATAATGAAAACAGTATTTGTTAACATAAAAGGAGATCGAATTATTTGGGCTATTGCGGCGTTATTGGCAATATTCTCGTTCCTTCCTGTATATAGTGCTGCTAGTAATCTGGCCTATAATGGTAGTGGTAGTAGTACCTTTAGCTATTTTATTAAGCATTTTGTGCATCTGTTTCTAGGGTTCTCGATTATCTATGGCGTTCATAAGATTCCTTACAGGTATTTTAAGGGGCTTTCAATGGTCATGATACCTGTTGTCTTAATACTATTAGTAATTACAATGCTTCAAGGTGGAACCATTGGAGGTGCAAATGCGAGTCGTTGGATTCGAGTTCCTATTGTTGGGCTTACATTTCAGCCATCCACTTTAGCTGCTCTTGTTTTAATGGTCTATGTAGCTCGTTATCTATCTAAAATTAAAGAGGAGAATATTACTATTAAAGAATCTATTTTACCATTGTGGCTGCCAGTTTTTATTGTTTTAGCTTTGATTCTACCAGCTAATTTCTCAACTGCAGCACTGATTTTTTCAATGGTAATTCTACTAACATATGTGGGGGGTTACCCATTTAAGTATTTATCAATCATAGTTGGATCTGGAGCTATTATACTTTCTTTATTTATTTTGACAACAATGGCTTTCCCAAATCTAATGCCGAACCGTGTTGATACATGGAACAGTCGAATTTCAAGTTTTGTAGGTTCTGATGTTTCTCAGGAAGATTATCAGATTGAAAAAGCAAAAATAGCGATTGCTTCAGGCGGAGTAAAGGGTTTAGGACCAGGAAAAAGTATTCAGAAAAACTTTTTACCACAATCATCTTCGGATTTTATTTTTGCAATCATTATTGAGGAGTATGGTCTTATTGGAGGTATGTTCTTACTAATTCTTTACCTATGGTTACTGTTTAGGATTGTAATCGTTGCCCAAAAGTCAGACTCTGTTTTCGGAAAGCTATTAGCGATAAGTGTAGGGATCCCAATTATATTTCAAGCCTTAGTTAATATGGGGGTGGCTGTGCAGTTGTTCCCTGTCACAGGACAAACATTGCCGCTTATAAGTAGTGGGGGAACTTCCATATGGGTAACTTGTTTAGCGTTGGGTATTGTCTTAAGTGTGAGCGTAAAAAGAGATGAAGACAAAAATAAAGCAGTGGATGATCAGCATCCTTTAGAAATACTAAGCGAAGCATTATAATGAAACCATATAAAGTCATACTATCAGGAGGAGGAACAGGGGGTCATATCTACCCTGCAATAGCCATAGCAAATGAATTTAAACTGCGATTCCCAATGACCGAATTTCTATTTGTAGGCGCTAGCGATAAAATGGAAATGCAAAAAGTACCGCAAGCTGGTTATTCAATTGTTGGTTTGTGGATTTCTGGGTTTCAAAGGAAGCTAACTATTAAAAATTTATTATTTCCTTTAAAGTTAGTTTTTAGCTTACTAAAATCAATTCAACTTGTAGGCACTTTTAAGCCCGATATAGTAATTGGAACAGGCGGTTTTGTTAGTGGTCCTGTATTGTATACGGCATCATTGAAGGGGGTGCCAACGATCATTCAAGAGCAAAATTCATATCCAGGAATTACAAATAAATTATTATCAAAAAGAGTTAGTAAGATTTGTGTTGCTTATGAAGGCTTAGATAGATTTTTTCCAAAAAACAAAATAATAATAAGTGGTAATCCAGTTCGTCAAGATCTTTTGAATTTAGAGCAGAATACTAAAGAGGCTATTTCTTTTTTTAACTTAGAAAGTGATAAAAAAACCTTGTTAGTACTGGGTGGTAGCCTAGGTGCGCGCCGCATCAACCAGCTTATCGAGACTAAGCTAGACTACTTCAGTTCTATAGGAGTTCAAGTTATTTGGCAGTGTGGAAAATTATATTCAGAGGATTACGATAAATATAATTCTCGAAATTTAGTTCAAGTTCATACATTTATTAATAGAATGGATTTGGCGTACTCTTCTGCAGATTTTGTAATCTCAAGAGCTGGGGCTAGTTCAGTTTCTGAGCTATGTATTGTTGGAAAGCCAGTCATTTTTATTCCATCTCCAAATGTTTCTGACGATCATCAAACCAAAAATGCGAATGCGATAACCCAAAATAATGCTGCAATATCAATTGCAGAAAAGGATTTAGATACAACTTTTGATACAAGATTTTTTGAGCTTTTTGAGTCAGAGTCTAAACAAGAGTTGTTGTCAAAAAATATAAAAAAATTAGCTTTAAGAAGTGCTACAAAAATAATCGTTGATGAAATTGAAAAAGTATTAACTAAATGAATTTAAAATCTATACATAATATTTATTTCATTGGTATTGGAGGTATTGGAATGAGTGCGCTTGCAAAGTACTTTGTCGCTGCGGGTAAAAAGGTTGGTGGCTACGATAAAACCCCTTCACTTGCTACTGACTCTTTGATTGATTTAGGAGTTTATGTTCAATTTGAAGTCAACCCCAGCAAGATACATGAACTATTTACAAATCCTTCGAAAACATTGATTGTATTTACGCCAGCGATTCCTCATACTAATCCACTATTAAATTATTTTAAATCTAAAAATTTTCAAGTTTTTAAGCGATCGGAAGTATTGGGTGTGGTAACAAAAAATACACGATGCTTTGCAGTAGCTGGTACGCATGGCAAGACAACAACTGCCAGTATTTTAGCGCATTTGTTGTATCAGAACAACGAAAAAATGACTGCCTTCGTTGGGGGTGTTTTAGAAAACTATCAATCAAATTTCATACAGCGAGGTACTGAAATATCGGTGGTTGAAGCTGATGAATTTGACAGATCTTTTTTAACACTCAGCCCAGATTTTGCTTGTATTACGTCAATAGATGCGGACCATTTAGATGTATATGGCTCTGTACAGGACTTGGAGCTTTCTTTCAAAGAATTTGCTAAAAAAGTAAAATCTTCAGGAAAATTATTTTTCAAAAAAGGATTGCCCTTTGAGGGTATTACATACGGAGTTAATGAAATTGCTGATTATAGTGCGTTAAATATTCGTGTTTTAAACGGCGTTTACTGTTTTGATTTACAAACTCCTTTAGAACTAATAGAAAACATACATTTTAGTCTTCCAGGAATTCACAATATTTCTAATGCATTAGCAGCCGTGGCGATGGCTCTTGAGTTTGGGTGTTCTACTACTGCTTTAGTTAGAGCATTAGAATCCTACAAGGGAGTTCAACGACGCTTTACTTATCAAATTAAAACAGATAATTTTGTTTTTATTGACGACTATGCGCATCATCCAACTGAAATAAATGCGGTACATCAAGCAGTGAGGGAGATGTATCCGTTAAAAAAAGTAGCTGTGGTATTTCAACCACATTTATTTAGTAGAACTAGAGATTTTATTAATGAATTTGCAGTAAGCTTATCTCAATTTGACGCTGTTTTTTTATTAGAAATTTATCCAGCAAGAGAACTTCCTATTGTAGGAGTTGATTCTCATTGGTTATTGGGTAAAATAAAATGCCCAATTAAAAAATTAATTTCCAAATCTGAGATAGTTGAGCAGATAACCGATTTGGGATATCCAGTTTTTATTACAATTGGCGCTGGAGATATTGGAGTTGAGATTTCAGAGTTAAAAGAAAAATTAAGCTATGCATATTAATTGGAATTTTATTAGAGGTCTGTTTTTGCTAGGGTTAGTATTGTTTTTGTACGCATTTTCATCTTTTAAAAACAACAGCCGGCCAATAGAGAATGTGAGCGTTCAATTTACAGGACAGAATAATGTTTTTATCACTACAGAAATGGTTAATAAATTGTTAATACTAAGTCAAGAAAAACCATATTTCTTACATAAAGATGATATAGATTTGAGAGAGTTAGAGTTTTTGCTTGAGTCAAATAACATGATAAAGTCGGCTCAAGTGTATCTTACTGTAAACGGAGTAGTTATGGCTAAAGTGGAGCAAAAAACCCCTATAGCTAGAGTTGAAAATGATGAAATGTTTTACATAGATGATGAAGGTTTTAGAATGCCTTTGTCGACAGAACATAGTGCACGTGTTCCTTTGGTTTATGGAGTTGTTGAAGATGAGGATTTACAAAGAGTTTATAAGTTAGCATTAGCCGCTTTTAATGATTCATTTTTAAAAATATATTTGACCGAGATTCATCAAAATAAAAACAAGGAAATTAGTTTAAAACTCAGGTTACTAGATTTTGAAGTTCTAGTAGGAAACATAGATAATTTAGAACAGAAATTAAAAAATTTAAAAGCATTTTATCAGAAAGCTAAAAAAGATAATATGTTAGATGTTTATAAAAGCGTGAATTTGCAATTTGACAATCAAGTTGTTTGCACAAAAAAATAATTGTATGGAAGCTCAAAAAATTTCAGTAGGATTAGATATTGGTACCACAAAAATTGTGGCTATGATTGGTCGTAAAAATGAGTATAATAAACTTGAAATACTTGGAATTGGTAAGTCTAAAAGTCTAGGTGTTCATAGAGGCGTCGTTAATAATATCACACAAACTATTCAGTCTATACAGCAAGCCGTTGCTGAATCAGAGTCTAACTCAGGTTTAAAGATAGAGGAGGTCACTGTGGGAATAGCAGGACAGCATATTCGCAGCTTGCAGCATAGTGATTATATCACTAGAGAAAATTCTGAATTGGTAATTAATGAAGAGGATATTGATCGACTCATTAATCAGGTTCATAAGTTAGTAATGTTACCTGGCGAAGAGATTATTCACGTTTTGCCACAGGATTATAAAGTTGATGGGCAAGCAGAAATAAAAGAACCAATAGGCATGTACGGCGAGCGTCTTGAAGCCAATTTTCACGTAGTTGTAGGTCAGGTTTCCTCCATCAGAAATATTGGAAGATGTGTGCAAACTGCAGGTTTGAATCTTGAGGGTATCACGCTTGAGCCCTTGGCCTCTTCAAATGCAGTGTTAAGTCAGGAAGAGAAAGAAGCTGGTGTAGCTCTAATAGACATTGGGGGTGGAACTACAGATTTAGCTGTTTTCAAAGATGGAATAATCAGGCACACAGCCGTTATTCCCTTTGGAGGCAATGTGATAACTGAAGACATTAAAGAAGGTTGTTCAATTATAGAGAAGCAAGCCGAATTATTGAAAATAAAATTCGGTTCTGCTTGGCCTGGTGAAAACAAAGATAATGAGATTGTTTCAATTCCAGGGCTGAGGGGTCGTGACCCTAAAGAAATTACACTCAAAAACTTGTCTAAAATCATACATGCCAGAGTTGTAGAGATTATAGAGCAAGTATATGTAGAAATCAAAAATTATGGACACGAAGAGCAAAAGAAAAAATTAATTGCTGGAATCGTATTAACAGGTGGTGGAAGTCAATTAAAACATTTAAAACAGTTGGTTGAATACATTACAGGGATGGATACAAGAGTTGGATATCCAAATGAGCATTTAGCTGGGGATAGCGACAGCGATATTACTAGTCCAATGTATGCCACTGCAGTAGGATTAGTAATGGATAGCCTTTCACGTCAAGAAAAAACAATAATAGAAATATCAGAAAATAAGAATGGTGAAATGGAACAAGAGGTTCCTCAAAATCCAGAACCGCCTAGAAATAAAGACAGAGGTTTTTTAGATAAACTAACTGAAAGAGTTAAACACTTTTTAGATAATGCAGAATAAAAATAATAACCAGTAAAATTAATTATATGAGCAGCAGTAATGATTTTGGTATCACATTTGACCTACCAAAAAACCAATCTAACGTAATAAAAGTCATTGGAGTTGGTGGTGGAGGCAGCAATGCTATTAACCACATGTTTAAGCAAGGAATTAAGGGTGTCGATTTTGTGATATGTAATACCGATTCACAGGCTTTAAATAATAGTGGAGTTCCCAACAAAATTCAACTAGGAGTTAATTTAACTGAAGGTCTAGGTGCCGGAGCAAATCCTGAAATTGGAGAGCAATCAGCTGTAGAAAGCTTAGATGATATTCGAGCCATGTTAACATCTAATACTAAAATGGTATTTATTACTGCTGGTATGGGAGGCGGAACCGGTACTGGCGCAGCACCAATCATAGCGAAAATGGCAAAAGAGATGGATATTCTTACTGTAGGTATAGTTACTATGCCTTTCGAGTTTGAAGGGAAAATAAGAAATTCACAAGCTCATCAAGGAATTGAGAAGTTTCGTAAAACTGTTGATTCATTAGTAATTATAAACAATAACAAGCTCAGGGAGGTTTATGGTAATTTAGGGTTTAAAGCTGGTTTCTCTAAAGCCGATGAAGTTCTCTCAACTGCAGCACGTGGAATTGCTGAAGTAATTACACACCACTACATGCAAAATATTGATTTACGAGATGCTAAGACTGTATTAAGTAACAGTGGAACTGCTATTATGGGTTCTTCAACCTCTTCAAGCCAAAACAGAGCACAAGAGGCTATTACTTCAGCTTTAGATTCTCCACTACTTAATGATAATAAAATTACTGGAGCTAAAAATGTATTGTTGTTGATTGTATCTGGTTCACAAGAAATTACAATTGACGAAATAGGTGAAATAAATGATCATATTCAAGCTGAAGCTGGCTATGGAGCTAATATTATTATGGGAGTAGGTGAAGATGATAGCTTAGGAGAAGCTATTTCTGTTACCATTATTGCCACTGGATTTGATGTAACTCAACAGAACGAAATAACAAATACAGAAGTGAAAAAGGTAGTGCACGCTCTTGAAGATGAGCAAACAATGGAACATGATCTAATGCCACTAGAGTCTACTAACACACCTGTTAATTTACAAATAGAACAGGAAGAAATAATAGTTCATGACCTTGGGAGTGAGACATTAAAATCTGAGGATACAAATTTTGAAGCTATGGATTTAGTTACAACGACAGAGTTAATTAAAAACTTTGAAGTTATTTCTCAAACAGTAGACTTAAAAGTTGAAGAGAATGATTTTATAATTAATGATGTTTCTACAACTCAAGTTGAGGATAATAAACCCGAACCCTGCCAAGAAGATCAAACTATGCTTACATTTGATTTACCAATCTCTAGTAAACCTTTATTATCAGAGTCTGATGAAGTCGAGATTTTTACTCTGGAAGATAATATTAATCAAATAGAGGTTAATGATTACATAGAACTAATTCCTGTAAATGAACTAAATGAGTCTGGTGAGACGCGTTATGCATTAGATGATCATATTATTTTAGAACAAACTGGTAAGAAATTTGATCAAGTAAAACAAGAAACCCCAACACAAGTTGAAGAAGAAATAGTATTAAAAAAAGTTATAATTAAAGAACGCGAATTAAAGTCAGAGCCTACTGAAAAACAAGATCCATTTAACTATCCTATTTCTAAAACTCTAATTGATAGAGCTGACGAAAGACGCCAAAAAATGAAAGCTTTTAACTACAAGTTTAATTCATCAAAGATTGAGGAAATTGAAAAAGAGCCCGCCTACAAGCGACAGGGGGTTAGCCTAAGTGATGTAGAGCATTCTTCTGATTCGCAAACATCGAGAACTACAATTGGCCTAGACGATAATGACGAGGTTCAATTACGTTCAAATAATTCTTATTTGCATGACAATGTAGACTAAGTTCATAATAACACAAACCAAAAAACCTGAAAAATGATTTTAATTTTCCAGGTTTTTTTTATTTGAAGAACTAGCAATTTTATTATATTCGTTTTAAACAAAAATTATATATCATGAGCTTACAAGATTCAGTAATGGGTGCAATAAAATCTGCGATGAAGGCTAAAGACAATGTAGCCCTTACGTCGTTGAGGTCTATAAAGTCTGCCATATTAATAGCCAAAACTAGTGGAGCAGGTTCTGATATGTCAGAGCAGGATGAATTTAAACTATTACAAAAATTAGTTAAACAAAGACATGACAGCGCTAGAATATTTTCAGAGCAAAATCGTCCTGATCTAGCAGAGCCAGAACTTGCCGAAGCTGAAGTTATTAGCCAATTTTTACCAAAGATGCTAGATGTTTGCGAAGTTGAAAAAGTTGTTGTTGATACTATTGATTTGTTAGGAGCTTCTGGAATGAAGGATATGGGACGTGTCATGGCGGTTGTTAGTAAAACCTTGGCAGGAAAAACAGACGGTAAAACAATCTCAACATTAGTAAAAGAAAAGTTAATTTAAAAAATTATGGCCCAGTAGTTCAACTGGATAGAATATCAGATTTCGGCTCTGACGGTTGGGGGTTCGAATCCCTTCTGGGTCACTAAATTGGAGAATTGATTCATTGGAATTGGTTCTCCTTTTTTCATTTATTGACTTTCAACCCTTAATTAAGCCTGTAACATAATTAAAAACAAACACGACTGTTTGATAGTAAGAATAAAAAAGCCTTCAATATTATTACTGAAGGCTTTTAAAAATTTGATTTTTAAATTATTCTTTAGTCACAATCTGTAGAATAAATCTCAGCTTGAGGGTAATCTATACTGCCAAGTGTCAGACCCATTTCCTCATCACAGTCATATATCGCCCATGTATCATCAAAATTTGGGGATTCTGCAAACAGTCCGATTACATATCCGTTGTTCGTCATGTCAAATACCCATTCACCATTGGTAACAATGTTGTTTTCAGACATCACCTGGAATGTACCATCATTGTA
>ERZ1048068.594-NODE-594-length-32034-cov-8.997874_pt1 | contig 32034 bp, 31 predicted proteins | sample MGYA00383098_ERZ1048068 | MGnify/ENA primary metagenome ERZ1048068 (study PRJEB29581, sample SAMEA5548368) | metagenome | biome: marine; feature: coastal; material: water | depth 1 m | study: Short-term variability in the microbial, nano- and picoplankton dynamics... | reverse complement strand
AACATCAAAACGCTCGTGCTAGACGAATTTGATAAATCACTTGAAATCGGCTTTGAAAATGAAATGATAGCGATTCTAGACCAACTCACTTCTGTATCTAAAAAAATACTTACTTCCGCTACTGAAACAGTTGCTATACCAGCTTACGCTCAACTAAACGATCCTATCCACATCAACTTCCTTGCAACAGGCTCATCTAAGCTAAAAGAACAGCTCGTTGTTGCACCGAGAGGTGAAAAACTAACCGCTCTTGGCAAACTGCTTCAGCACATCGGACAGGTACCCGGAGTAGTTTTTTGTAACTTCAAAGACACCATCGGTGGAGTAGCCGACTTCTTATCCGAACAACACATATCCTTCGGCGTATTTTATGGTGGATTAGAACAAAAAGACCGCGAAGGAGCCTTGATAAAATTCAGGAACGGCACACATCAATTGCTCCTCGCTACCGATTTAGCAGCCAGAGGTATAGACATCCCCGAAATAGGCTTTATCATACACTACGAGTTACCTCAACGAGAGGAAGAATACATCCACCGTAATGGGCGTACCGCTAGAATGGATGCCAAGGGAACGGCCTATATTATAGGTAAAAAAGGACAAAAGGTGCCTGAATATCTTCCTGAAGTGGAAGAAATACAACCTCAGGGAGACAGAAAAATTCAGTCTTCTGAGTGGACCACTCTATTTATATCTGGAGGAAAGAAAGACAAAATATCGAAGGGAGACGTGGCTGGGCTGCTCATCAAGCAAGGAGGACTGGCTCCGTATGAAGTAGGGGTTATCGAGGCTAAATTGGATTGCACCTTCGTAGCAGTAAAAAAAGAAAAAGCCAAGCAAGTCATCCAAAAAACCAACAACACTCGCCTCAAAAAGAAAAAGGTGAGAGTAAATCAGTATTAAGATGAAAACTAGAAAGCCAGACAGTTTAAAATCAAGTAATGGAATTCCATCTCAAACGCTCATTGTGGTGATCACTATTGTCTTGTGTATGACAATGTTGTTGGTTAGATTCCCAAATGACGATGGAACGACTAACTGGTTCGATACTCTTCTTTTTATTGGTAATGTACTAGTTATAAATGCCATCGGTTTCTTTCTGTTTCCAAATACACATACAATAGAGTTATTAGATGAAAGTGTTATGATGTCTGGTTTAGAAAGTCCCAAGAAGTGTCACTTAAATCTATCAAAATGATTAAACCTGTAACAAGTTTTGGCCAAACAGGTGATTCTTATATATACTTAATCATTTTTAATACTAAAACTGATTTTGGACATAAGGTATATTTTAAGTGTAAAGAAACGTCTTACTTTTCTAGTTCTACCGACAAATCGTTTGCTGAAACTTTAAAGATAGAATGGCTTTGTGTTTTTCACGGGAAAAAGTAAACTTTACTAGCTTCAGCGTGGTGTGAAACTCAAAAAAAACCGTCTTATCTAATGTCCTAAACTACCCTTACCTTCGTACGCCTATGCTATCAAACATTAAAACCGTACTTCTAGGACTAGTTCTATTATCTGTTGTGGCTTGCTCACAAGAAAAAGACGCTTACACACAAACCATTGCTAGCACTGAAGGTATTACTAACGCTGAGCTAAGCTACGCACAAAGTGATTCCATTTTATTCATTGAAAAACTAGCTCCAGGAGATGTTACTTACAATAGAGTAGGAAATGGACCCGTTGCGGTTTTGGTAACTGATGCCGGCGGTACCACGCTTTTCGATGAGGTGCCAAGTAAGTACATCAACCTAGATGCTGATGTAGAAGTTACCCGAAATGTATCTCAAGACTACTTCCCAGAGGAATGGGCTCCTATAAGAGGTCAACCTTACACGACACTTTACATCAAGAGCAAACAAGACAATCAGGTATTTTATATGAAATGTGTATTTACCAATACGGATAAGGAGATAAGCAAATACTCTGAAGATTTTTAGGGCACTGGTGGAAAGATCTTTCTACGTTTTCGCCTTTTTTTAGTTGCGTGTAGTACCACTATGCAAAAACAAAAGAATGTCCCCTACGGCAACAACTCCGAGGTAGGACAATATATCACCATAAATGGAGCTAAGCTCTATGTAATGACTTACGGAGAAGGAGAACCACTGCTGCTCATACACGGCAATAGTGGGAGTATCACCTCCATGGAGCACCAGATTGACTTTTTCAAGGACAACTACCAAGTAGTCGTAATTGACAATCGTGGTCACGGCAAATCTGAACTCCAAACCGACTCTCTGACCTATGACCAAATCACCGCTGACTATGAAGCACTCTTAAGTAAGCTGCAGCTGAATTCTATAAACATCGTAGGATGGAGTGATGGAGGAATTGTCGCCTTGCAACTGGGCATCTCTGGCAAAACACCTGTCAAGAAGCTAGTAGCTATGAGTGCCAATCTACGACCAGATAGCACCGCAGTGCACGAATGGGCTATTCATCACGATGAGGGAACGCTGAAAGATATCAAAGCAAAAATCAAGCAAAACGACACCACTGAAAACTGGGACTTACAAAAGCAATTATTGGAAATACTGCTCATACAACCCAATATCCCAACCGAGGAACTCGCCAAGGTAAAAGCAGCTGTGCTTATCCTAGCTGGGGACGAAGACATCACCAAAAACAGGCATACCTTAGAAAGGTATGAAGCACTCCCAAAAGCACAACTCTGTATTATGCCGGGAGAAACGCACTACACACCAGTTTCCAATCCAGAACTATTCAACAGTATCGTAGATCGCTTTTTACCTGAACCCTTCAAACGGTCGTATTCCAATTAATGAACTACGACAAATGTTGAAAAGCAAAGAAGCTAGTGCAGATTAAGGGATAGAGTTGTCAATACATTTGTGCAATCACACAACAGATTAAGAAAAATGACTCGTTTAAATAAACTAAAATCGTTTTCTACCTTTGGCCTTATGATTGATATCCCTTCGAAAATTAGAATTCTTGTACTTCATCAAATTCGAAGAAGGCAATATCTCGCTCGGTACATTTCCTTTTTATTTATAGGCTTCCTATTGCTTGATTGCCAATTCAATTCTTCAGATACCAACACCACTACTTCAGGTACTGAATTCAGTTTGATGCCCTCACCTGAAGATACTTTGACTAGAGCAATCATCTACAGCTCTACGGATTTTGGTAAAACCTAGAATCCAGCGTTAACAGGTCTTCCTCAAGATACCAAAGCTTCTTTTTTTGAAAAAAATGGAAAAGAACTGATTCTTGGGACTGAAAACAGAGGTCTATTTATGACTGAAAACGGCAAAAAGCAATGGAAAGATATAGGGAAGGATTTACCGGGTAAAAAAATAAACGCAATACATGCAACAGAGAATGAGCTATATGTTGGAGTTTATGACCAAGGAATATTCCTTACACTAGATGAAGGTGAACATTGGGAATCTTTGAATGCTAATCTCCCCGACTTAAAAGTACAAGCCATCCTAAAAATGAATGAACACCTTTTCGTAGGTACTGATGTTGGCATTTTAAAAAAAAAGCAAAAGCAACCAAATGGAAGATAAAATACGGAGGAATGCAAATCCTTAGTCTCCAAAACCTTGGGAACACATTAATAGCAGGTGCTTCAAAAGGAATCTTTCTATCTGAAGATATGGGAGAAACCTGGAATGAAATCCATAATCAAGAAGCACTTCACTACACAGCAGTAGTCAATGACCTCATCATAGGACTATACATTACTGGCGATGTCTATATCAGTAGCGATTTAGGCGAATCGTGGAATAGTTGCTCCTATGAGCCACGTAAAGCTGCTTACATCTATGAACTCGTGGGATTGAAAGACCATCTAATTATGAATAATAGTTATGGGTTTTCAGATCTATGGACAAGGGCAATAATTGGGAACACTGTATTAAGGAGGAACGATTTACGTTTTTTGATCTTATAACCGTGGGAGATACCATTTATGGAGGAACTCGACCTGCGTACGAATATCGAAATAGACGCTAAATAGGTTCCTAATCTACATATACCTAAACCTTCTGAAAATAGGTTTATTAACTGCTACATTTTTAAAGACTAAAGAAAATATCAAATAAACTCCTGATTTAAGCTGATATGGGTTTCTGAAATCATAATCGCCGTATTCGAACTTCCAAGGATAACTACTGATCTGTTTTTGCTGAATTCTATGCTACTGTTTTGTACTTTTGAGAAAACTGAAACTACACCTAGCATTAAGCACTTACAAGTAATTAATGAACGCTAATTTATTAAAGGTAACTTATCCGCCTTTGGAGTATATGTGTACTACACATATACAGGTGTTGGGCTTAATTAAAAAATGGAAAATCTAATTGTACCTGAACATATCGAAATCCAACTGACAGATTTGTCAGGACAGCCCGTTAAGATTGAAAATTTAGCTGTTTATATAAAGACCAAAGCCAGGCGTAAAAACGACTTTAGACTTGGCCCTTATTTCAGTGACAAAAACGGAAAAATTGAAATAAACAAGATTGACTTTATGAATAAAGTCAATGCAACTTATGATTCTGGATTAATGGACTATCCAAGCATTGAAACTAACTTCCCAGAAGTAGAAATAATCCCATATAATAATGCAGAAATAGAAGGAATGATTAATAGCAGAACTAATATATGGACGAGCTTACTAAATGGAGAAAATGAAAGATGGAATTCAATAAATGAATTAATAGAAAATTTGGAGAAATCGGAGAATCAAAATATTGATCAAAAAAAGTGTGAAAGGCTATTGAGCACATTTGACGGAACTCAGAAAGAATTTAAGTTGAAGTTGAAAATAAAAACTAAGCCCAACACGGTATTTAGCAAATAGGGCGTTTAGATGTTTACGAAAGTTCATTGCTATTTACCAATACCGCCAAATCGTTGATTTGGCTTTTAAAATGAATAAGATAAAAACAAAATACAACGCTTTGGCTCATTGCAAACTTGAAAGTTTGTCGCTTTCTACTGCCCTACTTGCCATATACTAAACGTTATGAAACTAATTGACAAAATTGAGATTGGTTTGTAAAATACTGCCGCCTAGTTGTTCAAAAATGACAATCTCTATATTTGGACCTGATCCATAATTATTTGTAACAATGAAAAACGCCTATTTGATACTAGCCATAATTGGATTTATAGCACCAAGTATTTTGGTGTCTGTTGAATCATTGGAAACAGGAAATCTTCTCCTTTATACCAATCCTGCAGCCACTATAGAAGGTATGTTCGCCAATCGTATTTCCACCATATTTATGATTGATTTGCTATTCACTGTGCTGGTATTCTTTATTTGGACCTATATAGACAGCAAAAGATCAGGTGTGAAAAACATCGGTTGGGTTTGGGTATTAACGATGCTACTAGGACTAGCTGGTGAATTCCCCTTATATTTATACCTAAAGGAAAAAGCTAGCACGAACGATGCATAAAGTGCAGATAAAATAGCTCCCTACCCCATCCATCTATTCCCGACCCACACAAAGCGGCGGTTGATGAACGAGGAATCTGCAAACGTGGCATTTCCCGCTGGGTTACCTCCCGTCACGTGAAAATCTGAAAATGCTGCATGCTGATTCACAAAACCAGCTCCAGTCATATTCATACTTGCCGGCACGAAGGCTTCATTCATTTTTTCGGTGATGAAGGTTTGAGCTTCTTTATCCGTGCTGAAGGCCAGACACGTAATCGCTCCTTTGCTCTCTGCTAATATACTTGCTATGGCTACAGACTCTATCGTATTTTCTGTCTTCACGAGATAAATCAACGGACCAAAACACTCCTCTCTATACTCCTCAGAAGAAGCATCTGTAGCTATAATCGTAGGACTCAAAATACGAGCATTCTCAGCATCAGGATTATGAACCTCTTGTGGAGCAAGCAAAACCTTACCCTCTTTACCTATCACTCTTTTATAGGTTTGGTCGTTTTGGATATTGCCCAATGTACCTGCACCCATTTTAGGATGAGAGATCAAACCTTTCACTGCTTCTGCTATGGCTTCAGCTACATTGTCAAAACCTAACGTTCCATTTGCCGTCTGTACCTTTTCAGGGATAAACACATTCTGCGGGGCTGTACACATCTGTCCACTGTACAGCGAAACCGAAAATGCAATATTTTGAGCTACCGTTTTTATGTCCTCCACAGAATCTATAATCACCGAATTGATTCCAGACTTCTCTGTGAATACCGTTTTAGGCAATGATTCTATATAATCCCCATAGGCATTCCCTCCGGTATAGTCTATGAGTTTCACAGACTGATGCTCCGCAAGTGCTGTGGTGATAGGTTCTGCAATCGTATCTACTGCCAATTGCACAGCATTGGCGTCTACATCATTTTCTACCAATACTTTGCGTAATTCAGCCATAAAAATAGCCATAGGCAATACTGCCTTAGGATGTGGTTTGACGATGGTCGTATTCCCACAAATGAGGTTGGCATATAGTCCAGGCACCGAGTTCCACAAAGGGAAAGTAGAGCAACCTATGACAAGCCCGACTCCTTTAGGAATGGGTTTCCAAGATTTTTCTACTTCTAAACTGAATTTGCCCAATGGCTTTGAAAATGAAAGCTGCTCTGGATACCGTGTAAGTTCTGTGACACCCATAGCAATAGCCTCGAGTGCTCTGTCAGCAGCGTGAGGACCACTCGCCTGAAAAGCCATCATAAAGCTTTGGCCAGATGTATGCATCGTGGCATAAGCCAACTCAAAGAATCGGGCTCTCACTCGCTCAAGACTTTCGATTAGAATTCCTGATCGTTCTAGGACTGTGAGACGCTTCCAAGATGCTGAGGCCATTTCACTATTAGCCACAAGAGCTTCCGCACTAAGAGTTGGATAGCGAACACCTATTCCCGTCTGCCATAGTGGAGATACTTCCTCCCCTATCCATTGATCTGAAGATTGATTTAGTTGCTGAAAGTTTTCGTTGAGTAATCTACCAAAGGCCTCTTTCCCTGCTGCATCTAAACCTTCGGTATACGCTTTAGGATGCTCTGGGTATGGAGAAAAAAATTGACGTGTAGATAAGGCATCCATCGCCTCCTCCAATAATTGTTTGTGTTTTTGAAAAAGACCTTCGCTCATCGCCTTACACTACTATCGGTTTCTTTTTATCTTTTGTTTTGTTGAAATAGAAGATCCCTATTGCACCTAGAAGCATCATGACCATAGAGATTATTTCTGCTTGTGTAAATGCTACTCCTTCAAACTGGTCAGGATTCACTCTAATTCTCTCTATCGAAAAACGCTCTATCCCCGCAAAAATGAAATAAATAGAAAAGAGAACACCTGGTGCAAATTTCTTTCGAATGGACCACAGAATTGCAAAGATGATCAATGCCATCGTGATCTCATATACCGGTGTAGGCCATACAGGGTCCTCCAAAACAAGACCGTGAACATTTCCTTCATACTTATACGCCCACGCCCAATCTGGAAGCCAACTCAACCAATCCGGTTTTGGAGATAGGTTTTTTATTCCCCAATCGCCATCTCCACTAAAATGACATCCCATTCGGCCTATGCCATAAGCTAACATCATACCTGGTGCACCTATATCTAACATCGTCTTCCAAGGCACTCCACGCTTACCCGAATACCACAATACTGCAGCACCGCCTGCTATCAATCCACCAAAAAAAGTAAGCCCACTAAAAGGGTCTCTGAATAGTACCATTGGATCGTCTACCAGATCAGAAAAATGCTCTAAGTGATGAAACAGTTTAGCTCCGGCAAAACCTGCTAATGCCGCTACCAAAGTCATATTGCCCATCATCATATAAGGATGAAAAGTCTCTGTACTTCCTTCTACATATGCTGGCTCTTTGCTAAATTGATAATACTTTATACCTACAAAAGCGATGACCAGCACTATACCCCATAACCAAGATCCTCCTCCAGACATCAAGAACGACTGTGGAGTATCTCCCAGTGAATCTATATTGAGAAAGAGATGAATGACCTTGAATCCAAAAACAAATCCAATCAGACCACTGGATATATACTCCCAAGTATAGTTCGGTTTAGAAACAGGTTGTTTTACGGCCTTAAGAACACCTTCCTTCTCATATCGCTTCATCTCTAAAGTCAAGACATAATTAGCTCCCAAAAATGCCAGAGCTACGAAGAAGCCAAACATCATTACAATCTTAAGAAATGGGATTTCTATCCCAAAAAGATCTAGAACCGCGTGATATAAAGTTGCGTACATACCGTATTATTTTATGCGAATTAACAGCGGAAAATCCTAAATCACTACAAGTTATTGACCAACTCAGGTAAAAAGCATTATTTACTTGATAGAGTAGTTCCCCAAGTAATGAATCGTTGCTGTGGAATGTTCTTCTGTCTTGATTATATATTTTGACAAAAGCAACTGAACGATATCTCTACTTTCCTCATCTTTATGGTTCACTACCACAACATCTGGATTATGATGATTCAAAAACTCCAAAACTTCGTTCTCTTTAGGGATTGACAACTCTTGATGAGGATTATTAACAAAACTGAATACTTTATCTTCTCTAAAGTCTTGGAAATAACTGCTGTCTAATCTTGAGATATAGCCTCCTAGCAAATTTTTCTTGTGCTCTATCTGTTGCTGCAGATTGAGAATGTCAAATGTACCGGCTGCTACAAAACCATCTTGCACACCTGTAGGGACTTCCCAAATTACTTTTACGTTTTCATCCTTTCCTACATCTGAGTAGTAATCACTGACCGCTGACCGCATTATCCTCGGATAATTCTGTGGCCAATACTCCACAACTGTGATCATAAACAAAAATGCGTAAAGCATATTCTGCCATTTTACCATTTTAATCTGCTTCACATTATTCAGAAAAATAGCTACTACAATAGGTACAAATAGGTACACTAAAGACACAGCTCTCGAAGGATTTCGGATATTATTGAGAAAGGGTAAATAGTGAAAAATGCCTGTAGGTGAATAGGTTATGGGTATCCCAAGCAATTTTATCTTAGGCAATGAAAGTGCTAGGAAAAAGAAGGACAAATAAACGAGTAATTTGTGCTCGGATGTACGGATATAAAATAGGCTTATTATAAAAAGAACAAAAAGCACAAAGCCAAAAAACATGACCTGCTCGTTTGGTCCTTTGTAGCCAGATTTCTTACGTGCTGTTTGGAACAATGCAGAGTGACCATAAACTTTAGAATTCTCGGCAGGCACCACCACACTTGCAAGATCTGCAGTATTGTACATCGCACCTTTATCGTCTAAATCTGTCTGAATATGAATGTGCTCTAATGCCAAATGACCCACTAAAAATACTCCCAACACTATAAGTATTCGTTTGGTTAGGCTCCAATCAGTAAATAACCGCCTGATATAAAAGAAACTGAAATAACCTATTGCGAAATAGAGCAGATGAAATGTGGTATAATAATCGCTGAATACGGTGACCACTCCCAAAGCAAATAGACCTACAATTCCTATTACATCCAATTTACTGAAGTTAATTTTCCCCTTAGGAAAAAGCCTTAGGAGTATGAGTATAAAAAAAGGAACTGTTGCTGTCAGTAGTAAATGATAGTGCTCCAGAAGATGTGCTGTTTTGTATGGTGCAAAACTGAATACGAATCCAACCAAAAGACAAAGAATAATATTCTCGACGTATCGCTTTGCCAATAGAAACGCTCCCAGTCCAGACAAAACAAAACTTAACCAAAGTACGATGTTACAGCTCAAGTAAGGATTTTGAATAACTGTATTTACCACCCCTATGATAGGTGTATAAGTATGCATCAGCAAGGAAACACCTCTTGGGTACGCAAGCCGATTCGTGTGGAAAGGATTGCTTCCCGCACTAAGTTCTTTTTGAAATACATCAGCATTCCAAATATATTGATAGGGGTCTGAACCGCTACCTACTATTTCAGACCCCAGGTTAATTGGGCTAAGTCCTGTAAACGCAAAGAAGAAAATCGAGTATGCAAAGACTGCAATCAGAATCTGCCAAAACCTACTCGTGTTTTTATTACTTTTCAAATTCTGAGTTTACTTAACCAAAAGGCTTTATTGGAGATGCTCTTTTAGACTTGCTTTAGCTAATCCATTTTCGTTGATTTCAGAGAATTTTAGTCGTTCGACCATATTTATTCTAGCCGGGTCATACGGTGTTTCGAAACACACATAGTTTTCAGAGAAACCTTGCATGTTTTCTCCTTGGTGTTCTTCTTCCCATAGTACGTCCATATCTCGGCCCAGCTGCGTTTCGTAGAAATGTCTTTTCTTTTTATGGGAAAGAATCCGAAGACGCTTTGCTCGATCCGTTTTTTCTACTTTGGTTACTTTATTAGCTAGCTTTTTCGCAGTTGTATTGTTACGCTCAGAGTATGGGAACACGTGCAAGTAGCTTATGTCCAATTCATTTAAAAACTGGTAAGTATTCATAAAGTGCTCCTCTGACTCACCTGGGAAACCTACAATCACATCTACCCCAATACAGCAATTTGGCATTTGTTTTTTGATACGTGCTATGCGGTCTGTATATAAATCGCTCAGATATTTCCTTCGCATCTTGGTAAGTATCTCATCATCTCCACTTTGCAGTGGAATATGGAAGTGAGGGACAAATTTGTCACTCGCCGCCACGAAATCTATAATCTCATTGCTGAGCAAGTTTGGCTCTATACTGCTAATTCGGTATCGTTCTATCCCTTCTACTTTATCCAACTCTACTATCAAGTCATAAAAGGTCTCGGCATAATCTTGATCCGTACCAAAGTCTCCTATGTTTACTCCGGTGATCACTACTTCCTTGATATCTGTAGCTGCTACTTCTTTGGCTTTGGCTACGGTTTCTGCTACCGTCGCATTTCGACTTTTGCCTCTTGCAAGTGGTATCGTACAAAATGAGCAGAAATAGTCACAACCATCTTGTACTTTCAAGAAACTCCTCGTTCTATCACCATAGCTAAACGCAGGGACAAAATCTTGAGTCTCTTTAATATTTTTATTGAAAACGATAGATTTTTCTTCCTTCTCTAAAGAGTGAAGATGTTCTATCATATTAAACTTTTCTGCAGCTCCCAAGACCATGTCTACTCCCGGAATTTCAGAAATCTCCTTGGGCTTCAGCTGTGCATAGCATCCAATTACAACGACATAAGCTTCTGGATTTTGCTTCAACACACTTTTCACGGTAGTGCGGCATTTTTTATCCGCATTGTCAGTAACTGAGCAGGTATTAATCACATAGATATCGGCCTCTTCAGAAAAATCTACACGATCGAAACCATTATCCTCTAATTGTCTTACGATAGTGCTGCTTTCAGAAAAATTGAGCTTACACCCTAATGTATGTATGGCTACTCGAAACATAGAATGCGAAGGTAGCTTAATTGGCAAAAGTGTGAAAGAAGATTTCTTACTGCAGTTAGCCTGTTTTGCTCAGTTCTATTCAATAAAACAGAAATGAGAATTTATTATCTTTGACAACGTTCAACGAGTCTTAACATGAGAAAATATCTATTTGCAGTGCTAATTACTGGATTATGTTTACCAGTTTTAGCTCAAAAGAACACCCCCAGCCTCAAAAAAATGAAACTGACTGGGATTAGCGGAAGCACAGGTATCACTTTTGATAAATATAACACAATGAGCCTAGATCAACTTACTCAGATAGCTCGACAACCTGAGTTGATGAGAAGAGACTTGGACGGGCTTACTGAAGAAGCTTCTACTCAAACTGCCGGAGCATCTCTATTTGTAAATATGACGTTCAGTCCGCATCAAAAATCAAAAGGCACCTACTTGGACAATTTAGAGTTTCGGCTCGGTGTAGGGCTTAACTCTGCCAAAGAATCCATGGTAAGTTACAAAAATGTAGATATGGACACCTCTTTGGTATTTTGTAATGTTAATTCTGAACTGATACTAGAAACGTCATATATATTCAAGCATTCTTTTGGTAAGAGAATGTTTCTTTATTTTGGTGTAGGGGCAAATTCTTCGTTTTCGGTAAACAATGAAATGATGATTATCTCAGGAAAATATTTCAGTGAAGGGGAGTACCCATCTGCTCAAGAGCAGGCTGGAGCTATCACGTTCGAAGCGAAACCTATTTTGTACTCTAGGGTCTTTGTCCCATGGGGTATTCATATGCAAGCTTCTGATAGGGTATCTTTTGGACTAGACTTCAGAAAAGGGAGAGGCCTTCAATACACTGTGGGTGAAAAGGTGAATAAAATAGCCAATACTGGAGCTGTGATGATAGGAACCAGAATATCATTCTTATAAAAAGACTCCGTTTCAATAAATCTCATTAAAAAATCAGTTAAAATCTACTTATAGATTATGCTCCACAAATAGTATAAATGAGATCCATCTATACGTTTAACTTCAACTTTCATCTCACCAGTTTATTTGAATTGGAGACTAGACAAATATTTGGAAAAGAAACTACTGATAAAGTGCTTTTTACTGATATAAAAGTAGATGCATCCATAAGCCCATTTATAAAGACTCGTTTTGACATACTTTTTTCTTGTGATGACTATTCGTCTCTTTTACAAAAAGTAAAAGCCGCTAGCCTTCATAAAGAAGGTTTCAAAGCAGAATATCTCATACTTCCAGGAGATAAGACTGATTATAAAGAGCGGCTAAATAAGCTCCGTGATATTGGAATGCGAATCGAAGGATTCCCAGATTACAAGGATCCTACTATCATATATTCTATCTGCCAAACAGAGGAATCTTGGTACTTTGGAATCTTGGAAAAACACAATACCGATTGGTATAAACACAAAAACAAACCACATTCTTTCAGTAATTCACTCAGTATGGACTTGGCAAAAAGTCTAGTATGCATCTCTTCAAAAGGAGATAAGTCTGTATCGATACTCGATGGGTGCTGTGGTGTGGGTACTGTGATGCTTGAAGGTTGCGTTGCAGGGTTTCAGATAGAGGGCTGCGACATCAGCAAACACTCCACACATTATACTGCCCAAAACTTATCACACTACGGATATCAGGCGGCTATACATCACTGCGATATCGGCGAATTAAGAAATAACTATGATACTACTATAATTGATCTTCCTTATAATTTATACTCCTATTCTGATGATACTATTACACTAAATATTATCTCCTCTGCCGCTAAGATTTCGCAACGAGTAGTCATCGTATCCATATCTGACATCAAAGAAGTCATACATCAATCCAATATGAAAGTCATAGACTATTGTGAGGTAAAGAAAAAAGGGAAATCGACATTCAAAAGAAATATTTGGGTTTGTGAGGGAGTCTAAAAGGTATCTCTTAGTCATTGAAGGTTAAGTCAACTGATTTCCATTTAGAAAATAACACATCTAACCAAGGAGCTACAGATAGTTTATCTTTGTATTCACCAATGACCACAAACGATATACTCCGTCGATTACGATATGCTTTTGATTTTAAAGATGAACAAATGCAAGAACTGTTTGCATCAGGAGGGATAAATTTGACTAAAGAGGATGTAAAATACATTCTCTTCAAAGACTACTACGATGGATTCAGAGAAGCTAGTCAAGAAGAACTAGCTGCCTTTCTTAATGGGTTAATCAATGTGAAAAGAGGAAAAAGAGATGGCCCTCAACCAGCACCTGAAAAGGAGCTCACTAACAATATCATTCTTCGTAAACTAAAAATAGCTATGAATTGGCAAGATGAAGATATTCTCGAGACACTTATGCTAGGTGACATGAGGTTTGGCAAGCACGAACTTTCGGCCCTATTCCGAAAAATCACACATCCACACCATCGTTACTGTAAGGATCAGTTAATCCGTAAACTTCTTGTAGGTATGCACATTCGCTACAGACCAAAAGACAGTAAGTCAATTGAAGAAATGTTAGATTAACAAAATAGTATTCTAAAGTGTTACAAGTCATACACTATGTCTCATAAATCTATAAAGAAAATCATACCTGCAGAGAAAGTCAATATGGGAGGCCACCTGCTGGACCAACCGCTCCCAACGGAAGGAGTGACCAGTCTTGATCCATTTTTGCTTATCCATCATTGGCACAATCACTTGCCTGGCAGGCAAAAACCTCAAGAAGCAGGCGTAGGACCACATCCTCATCGTGGATTTTCTCCAGTTACGTTTATTTTTAAGGGTGCTGTAGAACATCGCGATTCATTAGGCCAGCGAGCTAAAGTAAAAGCGGGAGGAACACAATGGATGTTTGCAGGAAGAGGCATCACACATAGCGAGAGATTCCCAAAAAAACTAGTCAAAACTGGTGGAGAATTAGAATTCATACAATTCTGGGTAAATGTACCTAGTGCCGATAAGATGAAAGCTCCATTTTACAAACCAATCTCAAAGGAAGAAACCCCGCTAGTAGAAGAAGAGAATTCTAAAATCTGGGTAGTTTCTGGAGAATACAATGGAATCAAAGGTGTAGCCCCAACCTATACTCCACAGACACTGTTGCGTGGTGAACTTAAGATAAAAGGGAGTATTACAGTTAGTATCCCGGCTTCTTATAATACGCTTATCTATGTGTTAGAAGGCGGACTTAAGATTGATGGTAAAACTGTACTCACTAAGAATATGGCAATCTTTGAAAATGACGGTCAAGACATTAATATAGAAGCAACCGCAGATACACGCTACATTCTACTAAGTGGCAAGCCAATAAATGAACCTGTAGTGCAGTACGGGCCTTTCGTGATGGGAAACCAAATAGAAGTCATGGAAGCTCTGCGAGATGCTCAGATTGGTAAGATGGGAATTCTCATTGAAGAATTCGACTAACCCGTACCCATTAAATCTCTAAATAGTGTGTTAATTTGCGGTGTATGCGACTCACAAAGTACATCCCATCGCCATTTGTCAAAACTGCAAAGATTTACCTATGGGGATTATGTATTTTCTCTGTTTTCCGGTTAATGCTTTTTATAAATGAACGAAATAGAATAGGCAGTACAGAAAACCTACCTACTATTGTTGAGTCTTTTATTATGGGGTTGCGGTTTGATACGGTAATCTTATGCTACATTTTGGCTTTGCCCTTTCTCGTCTTGACAATTAGTTACTTCTTAAATAGATTTCAGCGGTTTTCTAACTTATTCTTCAAGTACTTCATATCTGTTACATTAAGCATAGCATTTGTTATTTCTGCTGCAGACATTCCATATTTCAAACATTTCTTTTCTCGGCTCTCGATATCTGCCCTTGAGTGGATGGACAGTCCTTCTTTTGTATTTGGTATGATAGCTGAAGAACCACTTTACTGGCTTTTCATTTTACCGACGATTCTTATTCTATGGTTAATCATACGTAAAGTATCTAAAATAAGCCAGATGTATGCACCGCGTACTTCACTGCATCTCAGCATTCTTTTTACTTTACTCGGTGCATTTTTACTGTTTGCGGGCATACGAGGAAGACTTGCACATAAATCACCTATTCGGGTAGGAACTGCCTACTTTAATCAGAGTGCTTTTCTAAATCAACTCGGACTTAATGCGAACTTCACATTTCTCAAGAGCTACCTACAAAGTCAAAAAAGTGAAAATAAAGCTATACAATTTATGGATACTGAACAGGCTATCTCCCTCACTCAAAAATATCTAAATATAGACGACACCAAGGACGGGATTTCACGTGAGTATATGGCAGATAGTTCTTCATCCAAAATGAAAAATGTCGTGCTTATCATAATGGAAAGTATGAGTGCTTCGAAACTCACAAGACATGGTAATTCGAATGAGCTTACTCCTTTCTTAGATAGCTTAACTTATGAGGGGGCCTATTATCCAAATGCTTACGCAGCTGGGATTCATACCTTTAATGGTATCTTCAGCTCCATATTTTCACTTCCTGCTATATATCGTAGACATCCTATGAAAGGGGCTTCTATTAAAGAATTTGATGGGCTTTTTGAATACACTAAGAAAAAGTATTATCAGACTATCTACTTCTGCACGCACGACGGTCAATTTGATAATGTCGAAGGATTTTTAACAGCAAACTACTGCGACGAGGTTATTGCTTCTGATGATTATCCAAGTGAAGAAATAAAAACTACATTGGGTGTACCAGATGACTACATGTTTCGCTCGGCTACAAAAAAGCTTAATGAATTATCTAATAATAGTAAACCTTTTGCCGCGACCATAATGACTGCAAGTGATCACGGACCATACTATGTTCCTCCATATTTCATCCCAAAAAACTCTGAAACAAAAAAACAGATTGTAGAGTACGCGGATTGGAGCTTAAGACAATTCTTTGAATCCGCGAGCAAACAATCTTGGTATGACAGTACATTATTCGTACTAGTAGCAGATCACGGTGCGGCTATGAATGCGAGTTATGATATGCCATTATCATATAATCACACACCCCTTTTGTTCTACTCGCCACAAAATATTCCTCCAAGCATAAACAAGGAGATGGCTGGGCAGATTGATATCTTCCCCACGATTATGGATTACCTTAATCTACCTTTTGTAAATCAAACCCTTGGGATTAATCTAAACGATAGCTTCGATCGACCATTCATATACTTCAACGGTGATGATAAATATGGAGTAATAAACCAAGAATGGTTCCTCATTCAAAAACAAGACGGATTTAGTGGTTTGTACAAATACAGAGAGAAAGATCTAAACAACTATGCAGAAGGTAATGTCTCTAAGATTGATAGTATGAGACAGTATGCTGAAGCTCAACTACAGACTTATCAGCATTTGATAAATAATTAAACTTTGCTCAAAGCCTTAAAAAATATCGCTATCCTCATCTTGTTTTCAGCACTAGGAATCTATTTTATTTTAGTAATTCTCGGAGGTGGATTTGGTAAGAATCACTTAGTAACCTCTATACCTCAAAATTTAAATTTTGCTCATAGAGGTTGCTGTATGGAAGCACCCCGAAATAGCATGGACGCTTTTCAAAAAGCCCAAAGTAAAGGACTTGGAATAGAAACAGATGTGCGTATCACTAAAGACAATATCCTAGTCCTATTTCACGACGATACAACAAATCAAAAACTCGGTTTAAAAGGTTCCATCTCCGATTGGACTTTTGATGAACTGTCCAAGCAAAAATTTAATTATCCAAGTGATAGTTCAGAACACAACATTGTTTCCTTGCAAAAGCTAAAAGGTACGTTTCCAGAGACGATTCTTTACCTAGATATCAAGACACCAAGCAAATCCGTGGCAGACATACTGACAAATAAGCTCTCTACTGATTATGATATGAACCTCATTGCTGACGCTAACATCCTTTTTTTGTCGTATCTAAAGTACAAAAACCCCAAGTTTCGTACTGTTTGGGAAGGGTTTGATGCAGGAAAAGAATGGATGTATTGGCTAATTCCTAAAAATTTCAAACCGGACTATCTTGCGAGCTTCAAAAAAAATATAAATGCAGCACACATCAGTTGGCTTGAAAAGAATCAGTTGCTATCACAAAAAATAGTCTATGGTCACACGTCTATTGACTCAGCCCTAGTCTCCAAAATACCCTACAATACCATTGAATGTAACTAATAGACTATCAGCCATTAAGTTGATATAAGTCAGTTTTTAAGTAGTTGAAGCAGTCGTATTATTGCACCGACTATGAAGAGTTACTCTTATTGGAAAAAGCTAAGCTCAGAAGAAATTAGAAATAGAGTTTTTGTGGCTTTAGACCACAATGTAAATTATAGGGAAGAAAAATATCACCTGTCATTGCTCAAAAATTTGGCTTAGTTCCAGACAATCACTCCAACCCAAACTGGTACAAGATTGTAATAATGGAACACGTAACCCTCGAAAAATTGATGTTGGTACTTAATGAATTGAGTTTAGAGCTCGCTTAATTCTAGATACTACTTTTACTTCTATCCAAAATAGCCGAAGGTCTCTATCTAGGTTCTACTGAAAAAGAATTGTATCGAAATACTTCGCTCGTAATCAATTAATTAAAATAGAATATAGTAGTTTTATTCAGCTTAAAGCACAAGAAAATCAAACTTAGAAAGACAAAAAGCCTGTATTTACCATTATGCCACTAGGACAAAATGTATTCCCAGAAGAATATAATCTGACTTATTCTCTGCATATCGAAGTATTCTTATACGTCTTCTATTGGCAAACGAGCCACATTGAACCCTTCTGAGTTTTTCTGCAGACTCTATCTATTCACATATTTTTTTTATGATATTGCCGGGATATATGCTGGCTGTATTTCTTACACTTTCATTATTTTTCTTATTTATCAGCCTATCTATTCCATTAGTCGTTTTCACGCATGAACTTGGTCATGCCATTCCAGCTTTAATTTTCAGAAAAGGTGAAGTCACTGTGATCATAGGAAGTCAGCAGGATTCAGTGCATCAGTATCGTTTTCGATTAAAACGATTAAAATTTGAAATCTCTCGAAACCCATTGGATTGGTACTATGGAATGTGTAAAAGCAACTCTCCAACCTATGACTCCTGGTCGTTTTTCATAATTGTCTTTTCTGGACATATTTTGTCTTTACTTTTAGCTCTATTTTTTGCATATAATGCGTTTGCCACTGACCTCCACGGTATCTTAAAGATATTTGGCATTTCTAGTTTCATTACTTCTGTCGCATATTTCTTCTGGAGTCTGTGGCCAAAACAATTCATCTTTTCTGTCACTGACAACCTATACCATTACAACGACGGACAGCAAATCCTTAACGTACTCCAATACAAAATGATGCCTAGAAAACTATCACAAGCAATGGCACTAAACTCAGAAGGGAAATATCAGGACTCAGCTGAACTCATAGAGAGCTTAGACTCTTACTGGTTCTATAAATCAGCACGCTACAGATATGGCATATGTTCTCAAATGATGATTGGCAACTATGAAAAAGCTACAGATTACCATAAGATATTGACTACAACGATAACTTTAGCCGCCCACGATTTATCCAATTGGGCTCTATTACTTGCTAAGCAAGATAACTTCGAGCAAGCAGAGGAGAAGTACAAAGAATCCTTAGCGATGAATCCAAATGAAGTAAGTGTATGGAATAACTATGGTTATTTGCTAAGCAGACAGGAAAAGTATGAAGAAGCAATTGAGATGTATGATGAAGCCCTCGACTGAGATGCTGACTACGCATACACTCTTAATAATAAAGGGTTTGCTCTTTTAAAATTAATTCAGATTGATGAAGCTCATCCTCTGATACAGAAATCACTTGAGTTAAATGACAAAAATTCTCACGCTCATTATACAATGGGTCATTACCACCTGAAAGTCTCAAATACAGAGAAGGCTCTTTCTTCATATGAAAAAGCTAAAGAACTAGATATGTTAAACGAATTGGAAGATTTAGATAATAAAATTTCTGAATTAAATCGAAAGATTAACCCTTCTTAAGACTAAAACCAAACGTACTTCCCATACCTATCGTACTTCTAACATTTACGGTTTGTTTATGAGCTTCCAAGATATGTTTTACGATAGCCAGTCCTAATCCGCTACCTCCTTGATCTCTACTTCTACCTTTATCTGTACGATAGAATCGTTCGAATAGTCTTGGGATATGCTCCTGAGCTATTCCCTCACCTTCATCTGATATCTCTGTGAGAATATTTTTATCCATATCATAAAACCCAATCAGCACAACTCCTCTATTCTTCCCATACTTAAGTGCATTCACTACTAAGTTTACTAGTACTTGCCTGATTTTAGCTCTATCAGCCTCTACCATCACAGTCTTAGGATTTCCTTTGTATTTGATTACGGTATCCTTTTTCTTGGCTTTATTTTCAACTAATTCAAGAACCTCATCGCATAAGACAAGTAAATCAAACTTCTCAATATTAAGCTCTATTTTCTTTCCTTCCAACGCACTAATCTTGGTTAAATCATCTACCAACTCAATTAGTCTGTCCGCACTATTACTTGCCTTGGTTAAAAATAACCTATTGACCTTTTCATCTTCCAATGCCCCATCGAGGAGCGTATGTATATATCCTTGGATACTCTGTATAGGAGTCTTAAGCTCATGTGATACATTCCCTAAAAACTCTCGTCGATAATTTTCCTGCTCTTTGAGCTGATTAACTTCATCTCGATTATTCTTCATCCAATCTACCACTTCATTACTTACTCTTTCTAGTGGGTCTTGACTCTTTAAGTCTAGTTTTTTCAAATCAGCAGAGTACTGAGTTTTGAATCGATAAATACTCTTATAAATGACTTTGATGCGATTGTAAATAAACTCCTTTAACAGGTAGTAAAAAATAAAATAACAGGCGGTCAATGTGACCATAAACCCAAGGAAGGAATAAATGAAATCTTGTGAAACTATTGCAATAAAAATTGCACAAATAGCAGAAGCTATCAGACCTGCAATAAATGCTATATATTGAGGTTTGAGACTTCTTTTCACTCTACAAATTTGTATCCAACACCCTTAACGGTTTTAATTCTATTGGCTCCTATCTTTTCTCGGATTTTACGTATGTGAACGTCAATTGTACGGTCTACCACACACACTTCTACCCCCCATACCTTATTTAGAATAGCTTCACGAGTAAAAACCTTGCCAGGCTTTGATGCCAACAGATATAAGAGTTCAAATTCCTTTTTTGGAAAAACAAGGTGTTTCCCACGCAAGCTTACTTCAAACGTATTTCGATTAATAGTAATATCACCTACCACTATTTCGTCCGATTGAACATTCTCTTTCTTTCTTTTTAACAGAGCTTTTATACGACTGACGAGTACTCTTGGTTTGATGGGTTTGGTGATATAGTCGTCTGCACCTACTGCGAAACCAGCTAATTCACTATACTCTTCTCCCCTAGCAGTGAGAAATGAAATAAACACATCTTTCAATGAATCTTCTTCTCGGATTCGACGACACGTCTCAATACCGTCCATCTTAGGCATCATTATATCCAAAAGTATCAAATCAGGGATTTTGCTTTTGGCTTTAGCTAAAGCTTCATCTCCATCATTAGCAGTGTAGCATTTATAGCCTTCCTTCTCAAGATTGAATTTGACCAAGTCTACTATATCCTGATCGTCATCTACTACGAGTATTTTCTTTCCCATGAATTTTGTAAGCAATAGTCTCACCCACAAGCGAAACCAAAGTTATCTCAAAGTTAAGTGAATATTATTTATTCAGAACATACTGGAGAGCTATTACTACTTTTTAGAATACTCTAGCCTTTTGAATATGTAAATGTAAAACTAGCTATTTTTTTAGCTATAATCCACTTACCGATATCTATAAATCCGAGTACGGATAGTATCCTTCGAAAGATTACTTGTAGCTTCCTCTACATAGTGCCAATCAGTGACTCTCGTGATAACACATTTTTTGACCAAACTATAGATACCATCTGCAATTTCTCCGTCGTAAGGATTTTCAGAAATACGACTAAACGCCAATATATAGGAACTGTCAGATAGCCAATTGATATCAAACTCTACAATCATACCTGAGCTCTTTATGAATTCTTCTTGAATACTATCCGTACGATTCACTAGAAATGTCCCTGTTGGTCTTTCTCGATAATAGAACTTTCCTACACGCCAAAGTCCGTAATCTGGATTAGTTAAGATTGGGTCTACTTCACCTGCAACTTCGGGGTCTTTCTGATCTGACTTCTTCTCTTTCTCTGGGCTACAACTTACTATAAAAAAGACTGCAAATCCCAAAGCACACCATAAAGCCTTCACCTAGCCTACTGGAATAATTGGTATAAAACCTGATCCAACTGGTGGCTTCTAAGTCCAGTTTGAATGATTCGACCCTCTTGATCTAAAAGGAAAGTTTGAGGAATAGATCTCACACCATATAGCTGAGCGGCAGAAGATTTCCATCCACCAAGATCACTCACGTGCTTCCAAGGAAGGCCATCTTTTGCAATAGCGGCTTTCCATCGGTCTCCATTATTATCTAATGAAACAGCATAGATCTCAAAACCTTTGTCTTTGTACTTTTCGTAAAGCTTTTTTACGTTGGGATTTTCCTTTCGACAAGGACCACACCAGCTCGCCCAAAAGTCAATTAAGACAACTTTACCGCGAAGTGATGACAACGCAAGTGTTTCTCCTTCAGGCGTCTTCAAGTTAATATCTGGAGCTAAAGCTCCTGGAACTGTAGGTCCTATTTGTTTTGCAGCTGCAGCTAGTCTTGTGGTATAACTAGACTCTGGCATATCCACCTTCATTCTATCATACGCAAGTAACACCAACTTAGGTACTTGCTTCTCAAACAGATATTTTACTGCAAAATAAGTAGCAGGACTTCCTTTTTCATTCTTCACAAAATCTTCTATTCCAGCACTTCGTGATGTCAATAAATCATTATACCTTTTGGTAGTCTGTTGTCTTATTTGCTCAGTCACGGTGGTCGCATCTATCTTGGCTACATTAGCATTGAAGACTTCCATTTCCTGCTCAAACTTGGTGTATATCCCATATAGTTTTTGCATCTGATCGTTGTATTTTCCCCCATCCCACTTGACATCGTATGTATTTCCATTGGTCTTTACGTTCAATTTCACAGATGCCCCAATTTCTAAGATTACTGGTATACCAGGTGGGGTAGTATTATCAAAAGTGATAAATAAGATTTCACCTTCTTCAGATCCATAGTCGCCGTCAAATGAAAAAGAACCTTTTTCATCTACAATAGAAGTGTCTTTTATTTCTAATTTAACGTCTGTAATTCTGCTCAATATAGCAAGAGTCCCAGCTTTCATATCTGATTTAGCAGATATAGCTGTACTTGAAACTGTTTCTTCAGTATGCTCTGCGTTTACACAAGCCGTGCTAAATACTGTGAATAGTGCTATAAGCCCTAATATTTTAAATCTATTAATTATCATCATCTTTAATATTCTTTGATACAACTCTCGTACCACATTATTTGTTCAACGCTGCTCTCAGCAATTGATTTGTTTTCTTTGGATCAGCCTTGCCGCCACTCTTCTTCATTATCTGTCCCATAAACATACCGAGTAAGCCAGTCTTTCCTGACTTATATTCCTCAACTTTTGAAGCATTTTCTGCCAAAACTTCATCAATTAATTGTTGAAGTGTATCATCGTCACCAGTCTGCGATAAGTTCAATTTTGCGATTAGTTCATTTACATTACTGCTCGTATTGTCCAAAAGTGCAGGGAAGAGTTTTTGCTCAGCCACACTGAAACTTAGTACATCTCCATCTATAGACGCAATAATGTCCGCAATAGTTGCTGCAGTCAATGGAAATTTCTCAATGTGGCTTGCATGACTATTCACCCAACTTTTGACTGCACCCATTGTCCAGTTAGCCGCTGCCTTAAAGTTTTCAGTGTGTTCACATATAGAAAGATAAAAATCTGCTACTTCTTTGCTCTCTGTTAAGATTTCTGCGTCATAGTCTCCCAGCCCAAATTCTGAAGTAAACCTGTTAAATAGCTCTTTTGGAAGAGCTGGCATTTCGCTTTTCACGCGAGCTATCCATTCACTATCTACTACCAATGGAGGTAGATCTGGTTCTGGGAAAAATCGATAATCATTAACAAGCTCCTTACTCCGCATATTGAAAGTAGTTCCATTCATAGCATCAAAACTTCTGGTCTCTGAGAATATTTCTTCTCCTGCTTCAGCCATTTCACATTGTCTTTCAAATTCGTGCTCTATTGCCTTTCGGACATTACTCATCGAATTCATATTCTTGACCTCCACCTTAGTTCCAAATTTTTCACTTCCCAATGGTCTGATGGAAACATTGGCATCGCATCTAAGGCTTCCTTCTTCCATGTTACCATCACATACTCCCAAATATCTAACCAACTTTCTTACCTCACTTAAAAAAGCATAAGCTTCATCTCCACTTCTGAAATCTGGCTCTGTCACGATCTCTACAAGTGCTGTTCCTGCTCGATTATAGTCCATTAAGGTATTTGCAATATCTAAATCGTGGATACCCTTGCCCGTATCCTCTTCCATGTGAATTCTTGTAAGGTTGATCATCTTGGTAGAACCATCTAGCAGTGTAATTTCTACTCCACCGTGGTCACAGATAGGAGTTCCCATCTGAGTGATCTGATACCCTTTAGGTAAATCAGCGTAAAAGTAATTCTTACGATCATAAGTATTGTACTCTCTTATATCACAATTACAAGCTAGCCCTAGCATAATCGCCATGTTAATAGCTTCTTTATTGTGTACAGGCAAAGTGCCTGGATGTCCTAAGGAGATCGGGCTTACCAATGTATTTGGTGATTCCCCAAAGGCCACTTCATCTGAACAAAACGCTTTAGAGTTTGTATTGAGTTGAGCGTGTATCTCTAGTCCTATAACTATTTCGTATTTATCGTTTTTTAGCATCTGTTATCCATTTACAAAATTAACAGCTAATTCCTTCACTTTTGTCAATCCACTCAGATCAGCACCACCCGCTTGTGCAAAGAACGGTTGACCGCCACCTCCGCCACGAACTTCTTTCGCCCAATCGCGAATTAATTGCCCCGCATTCCAACCTTTATCTTTAATAAGACTATCGCTAATAATGATGCTAATGCTCGGTTTTTCCGAAATGTCAGCTAATAATACACAGAAGAGGTCTTCTATCTCTTCCTTGAACTGGAAACATAAATCTTTCGCCTGAGCTGCGTTGGCTACTTTTACTATCTCTACAATGGTATTTACACCGTTTATTTGAGTAATACTTTGCTTAAGCTTTTCTTTTAGACCTCCAAGCTGTTGATTCTCGAATTCAGCCAATTTTGCATTGACCTCTGCGTTTTCTTTTTTGAGAGCCTGCAAAGCTTTCAATACATCCTGAGGGTTTCCTAATTCTGCTCTCACAGTTTCTAGCAGAGTCATCTTACTCTTTATCATATCATCTGCTCGTGTACCTGTTATAGCTTCTATCCTCCTGACACCAGCAGCTACTGAGGTTTCTTGTGTTATTTTAAGGCTTCCGATAGTCGCTGTATTGCTTACATGTGTCCCTCCACACAACTCTACAGAATAGTCTTTGTCGAATGTAATCACTCGTACGGTATCACCATACTTCTCACCAAACAGAGCCATTGCTCCTTTACTTACTGCCTCATCAAACGGCACATTTCTCACTTCTTCTAAGGCTATAGCCTCTCTTATTTTTTGATTTACAATACTCTCTATTTGCTCTAATTCTTCTTTTTCTACCTTCTGGAAATGTGAAAAATCAAATCGAAGATATTTTTCATTTACCAATGAACCTTTCTGTGCTACGTGATCTCCGAGCACTTCTCTAAGAGCAGCTTGCAGCAAGTGGATTGCACTATGGTTAAGTGTTGTAGCTTCTCTTCTGGACGAATTGACATTAGCACTAAATCCTTGCGATAGATTCGCTGGCAGTTTACCTGTGATTTGAAGAATCAATTGATTTTCCTTTTGAGTATCAAGGACACTAATCTTCTCATCATTTTCTTTTCCTATGATGACTCCTTTATCTCCTACCTGCCCGCCACTTTCAGCATAGAAAGGAGTCAGATTGAAGACTAGATGATAAAGTTTCTTTCCCTTAGCTTCTACCTCACGGTATCGGGTTATTTTCACATCCGTCTCTGTGTAGTCATACCCCACAAACTCCTCACGCTCATCTTCATAAAGCACTATCCAGTCACCCGATTCTTTTTTGGCATCTGCCTTACTTCGGTTTTTTTGTACTTGTAGAGCTTTATTGAATCCATCGATGTCTACTTCTATTTCTTTTTCATTAGCTAGAAGCTCGGTCAAGTCGATAGGAAAACCAAAAGTGTCATATAATTCAAAGGCGTGTTGTCCACTTATGTTTTTAGTTCCGTTACCAGAAAACTCATCAAATAATTTCAACCCTTTATTCAAGGTATTTAAAAAGGACTTCTCCTCTTGCTCTACAACTTTCGTCAAGAAATCTCGCTGTTCCTTTAGTCCATTGAATACATCTTTGAATTTAGCTACAAAACCAGGAACTAGTTTATGAACAAATGCTTGCTCTAGCCCCAAGAAACTATATCCGTATCGTACAGCCCTTCTGAGTATTCGTCTTATCACATAACCTGCTCCACCATTGTCCGGCAACTGACCATCCGCTATGGCAAAACATACGGCCCTTAGGTGGTCAGCTATCACTCTAAATGCTATATCCGTCTGTTCATCTTGACCATATTTTTTACCACTTATCTCTTCCAACTCATGGATACAATCCATAAAAAGGTCCGAATCATAGTTGCTCTGATGACTGTGTATCGCCCTTACGAGACGCTCAAAACCCATCCCCGTGTCTACGTGCTGATTTGGTAAATCAACAAGGCTACCATCTGCCTTACGGTTATATTGCATAAAGACTAGATTCCAAATTTCTATAACCTGCTCGTGGTCTGCATTTACAAGAGTAGCACCATCCACCAAGGCCCTTTCTTCGTCTGATCTGAGGTCGATATGAATCTCCGAACACGGTCCACAAGGGCCGGTCTCTCCCATTTCCCAGAAATTGTCTTTCTTATTCCCAAGGATGATTCTATCGTCAGGTACGTGATTGAGCCAAAGCTTCTTGGCTTCATCATCTAGTGCCAAACCATCACTTTCATCTCCCTCAAAAACCGAAACATACAATCTACTCTTCTCTAATTTGTATATCTCTGTCAGCAGCTCCCAAGCCCAATTAATCACATCTTCTTTGAAATAGTCTCCAAAACTCCAATTCCCTAACATCTCAAACATGGTATGATGATAGGTATCTACACCTACCTCTTCCAGGTCATTATGTTTTCCACTCACCCGAAGACATTTCTGAGTATCTGTGACTCGAGTAGCTTTAGGAGTTTTATTACCTAGGAATATATCTTTAAACTGATTCATACCCGCATTGGTAAACATCAATGTTGGATCATCTTTAATTACAATCGGTGCAGATTCTACTATCTTATGTCCTTTTTTTTCAAAAAACTCTAAGAATACTTGTCTTATTTCCGTAGCTGTCATTCGTTCGTCTAATAGTGTTAAAAACACCGCTTTAAAATTTGTATATTTGCGATGAAATTATCACCGCAATAATACGATGAGTAAGACAAAGTTTAGATTTAATCCTGAAACTCTTGAGTACGAAAAAGTATCCTCAGATTACAAGGGTGCTATAATCAAGACTTTAGGCATTCTTAGTTTTGCTGCACTGGTAGCTATCATAAGCTATACAGTAGCACTGCAAGGTAATGACACGGGGACTTTACAACGTGAATTGTCAGAATACGAAGTACAATTTAAGCTGTTAAATCAAAAGACTCGTGAGATTCAATCACAGCTCGACGATCTTGCACAAATGGATGATGATGTATACCGTGAGATTTTCGGTGCAGACCCTATCAGTGATGATGTCAGAAAAGCGGGTACTGGAGGTATAGACAAATACTTATCTTTAGACGCTTTGAGTGATGGTGAAAAAATCAAAAAATTGCACCAAAAAATCGATAATATGAGTTCTCAATATGAGGTGCAAAAGCAGTCATACAATAAACTCATTAAAATGGCTCAGAACAAGAGCAAAATGCTTGCATCTATTCCAGCTATACAGCCAATACCAAATAACAATCTTAGAAGAGTAGCATCGGGATTCGGTTATAGAGTAGACCCTATATACAAAACTCGCAAGATGCACAAGGGAATGGATTTCACAGCACCAACAGGTACCAAAATATATGCTACAGGTGATGCTGTTGTCCAAAAAGTACAGAACAAAAGATGGGGCTACGGTAAGCACGTTGTTTTAAATCACGGATATGGGTACTCTACTCTTTATGGACATATGAGTAGAATCAATGTAAGAGTAGGTCAAAAGGTTAAAAGAGGACAACTCATTGGACTCGTTGGAAGTACTGGAAAATCTACTGGACCTCACCTACATTACGAAGTACGTAAAAATGGGAATGCTGTAAATCCTGTAGGTTATTTCTACAACGATCTTACGAGTGAGCAATATGAGGAGATGCTAAAGCTATCATCTAATCCAAATCAGTCATTTGATTAATGGCACTCAAACCTGGAAAATTATTCTATAATATCACTGAGGTAGCTGCACATTTTGACGTAGCTCCTTCGCTACTCCGTTATTGGGAGTCAGAGTTTCCAAAGATAAAGCCTCGCAGAAATGCACGTGGAACACGTTCATATACAAGTAAAGATATTGAGATCATCAAGCAAATACATTTACTGGTTAAAGAAAAAGGTTACACCTTGCATGGAGCCAAAGTACACCTTAAGAATCATAAAGGTTCTGTAGATCGAAGCGTCATTGTCATAAACAAGCTTAAAAACATCAAGTCATACTTGACAAGACTTCATTCAGAGCTTTGATTTTTTTTCTCATTCTTATCGGTATACTTGCATAGTGCGTGCGATTCTACTTTGCCTAGTCTTTTGTTGGGTTCACTTTGTATACGGTGTAAATCCCACTCACGGTTTTAATGGACTTCGGTTTTACCTAATGACAAAATATAAGCCAACCCGAAATACCGATGTTTGGTCTAAATACGGATATATCCAACATGACGTTCCTTTGAACCAGTTTGCAGGAAATTACACTACAGGTTCAGGACTTGCATCTACATCAGGAAACCAAAGAAATACTTTTACTGTTCAATTCAGATATACCATCAAATGACCAAACTTAGCGTAAACATTAATAAAATAGCAACTATCCGAAATGCAAGAGGAGGAAATACTCCTAATGTGACGAAAGCAGCTGTCGCCATAGAAAACTTCGGTGCTGATGGTATCACTATACACCCTAGACCAGACGAAAGACACATCACTAGAAAGGACACATATGACCTAAAGCAGGTGGTAAAAACCGAATATAACATAGAAGGATATCCTAGCGAGGAATTCATAGAAATGGTGCTTGAGTTAAAACCTACACAAGTGACACTAGTGCCAGATGGACCAGATGTCCTAACCAGCAATGCCGGTTGGAATTGTCTTGAAGAAGAAGATTTTTTGAAGCCTATTATAGAAAAGTTTAAAGCAAAGAGTATTCGTGTTTCAATCTTTTTAGACCCTGTAGTCTCTCAAGTAGATGCTGCTAAATCTTGCGGCACAGACAGAATAGAGCTTTATACCGAGGCCTATGCTGATGGGTATCCTCAAGATAAAGAATCCGCCATTGCTCCCTATATAGAAACAGCAAATCGTGCAAATGAACTTGAGATTGGGATAAATGCAGGTCACGATCTGAACCTTGAAAATCTAACATATTTTGTAAAGAATATACCCAATTTAGAGGAAGTATCCATTGGACATGCTTTAATTTCAGAGGCTCTATACTATGGACTAAACAATGTGGTTCAGATGTATAAGCGTTGCTGTTTATCTTCTTAAATCAACTCTCTAAGTTGGCTATACACTTCTTGAAGAGTCTTGTCTAAAGTCCTAAATTGTAATGGTATTTGGTCAAGATTGGATTCCGTTTTCGCATTGGGCTCTATACTTCTGACTACCGAGTGTAATGACTTTATTCCCATTAAGTCTATGGCTGGTTTCATCTTATGAGATGCTGACCTCACCTCTATCCAGTCTTCAGAGGAGATAACTGTTCTTATTCGGTCTACAAGTGTTGGTGTCATTTCTAAAAACATGTTCACCATTTTTGTCACAAAATCATCGTTGCCAGAGGCTATTGCTTCTAACTGCGATAAATCATATATTTTTTTTGCTTCCTGCATTTTTTTGGGGGGGGGGATTGTAGGATATTTAAATTGCTTTTTCTTGAATCAGCCTGTATATCGTAGACTTACCTATGTCGAGTCTAGCGGCTACACCTAAGACGTCCTTATTGTATTTATTCATAAAGTGCGATATTATACGTTTTTTGTACTCATCCAATGTCATTTCTGTCTTGAGTAAAGTATCCATATTACCAACTGGTGTAAATGTTAAATCGTGCTCACTTATTATCTTTTGATCTGCCATTACACAGGCCATTTCCATTACAGCTTTGAGTTCTCTTACATTTCCTGGCCAAGAGTGATTGAACAATGCTTTTTGAGCAGATTTAGAAACCCGCATTTTTCCTAGTTCATTCTCAAGTGCATGCTCATCTACGAAGTGTTTTGCAAGAAGCACAATATCATTGCCTCTATCTTGTAATGGAGGAATACTTATTGGGAGTCCTAATAATCTATAATACAAATCCTCCCTAAACCTTCCTTTACTAGTCTCGTCTGCTAAGTTTTTATGGGTGGCGGTAATTACCCTGAAATTGATTTTGACCAAGGTATTCCCTCCTACTCTTGTGAGTTCCCTTTCTTGGAGAACACGAAGAAGTTTACTCTGCATGTTCACATCCATCTCGCCTATCTCATCCAAGAATATAGTTCCCCCTCCAGCTTCTTCAAACTTTCCTTTCCTTCTTGCCACTGCTCTAGTAAAAGCCCCTTTTTCATGACCGAATAATTCAGATTCGATCAGTTCATTGGGTATGGCAGCTATGTTGACTGCTACAAAAGGTTGGTCCGCTCTTTTTGAATTGTAGTGAATGGATTTTGCAAATACTTCTTTTCCTGTGCCTGTTTCTCCGGAAATAGAAACTGTAATGTTTAAGTTTTATAGCTTTCTCTATCATTGTAAGCACTGTCTTCAATGCCTTACTTGTTCCGTTTAAGCTAGTCTCCATACTGTATCGCTTCCTTACTTCTTGCTTCAGTTGAGAAATCTCATTCTATAGTCCAACGTGCTCCCTAATGTTTTTTATAACATTCCAAAGTCGGTCTTTGGTATCTTCATTTTTCACGATGTAATCTTATGCACCTTCATTGAGTAATGAAATTGCCGTAGATATATCTTCTTGTCCTGAAATCACAACTACGGGTATTTCCGTATTGTGTAGGATCTTATTCTTCTTAAGACCTCTTCTCCCTTCATATCTGGCAATGAGTAATCTAGTGTGACAGCTCCAGGGTTTTGATCCAGTGCTTTTAAGAATGAGGTAGCAGTGGAGAATTTTTGAACCTCGATTTCTGGATTTAAGGACAAATGATAGCCTAGCACTTCACTATAGAAATCATCATCTTCAACAACGAATACTTTAAAACTTTTAGATATTTGTTCTAAGAGTAGTTTACGAAGGTATTACCAAAATTAGCAAGATTGTTTTCATATTCTAATTTTTAGAAGGATTATTCCATTTTTTGGAATAGCTATTTAGAATCAGTACACTTAATAGTAAAATGTACTTTTGTAAAACAAATAACACATCTCATCACAGAGATCACAAAAATGTCAAACAAAGGAAAAATATCACAAATCATTGGACCAGTGGTGGACGTAGCGTTCGACCAAGAAGGTTCGACTCTACCAAAAATCTACAACTCATTACTCGTGTACAAAGATGATGGGACCAAAGTGGTTCTTGAAGTTCAATCTCACTTGGGTCAGAACACTGTAAGAGCAATATCTATGGACTCTACTGAAGGTCTTGTAAGAGGAGCTGAAGTAACTGACACAGGAGACGCTATATCAGTACCTACAGGAGAAGCACTGAAAGGTAGACTTCTAAATGTAGTGGGAGACGCTATCGACGGTATAGACGAAATAGCAAAAGATACCACTCGATCTATACACCAAGATCCTCCTAAGTATGAAAATCTTTCTACAAGTGCGGAGCCGTTATTTACAGGTATAAAAGTAATCGATCTTATCGAGCCTTATGCAAAAGGTGGTAAAATTGGATTGTTTGGAGGAGCTGGAGTAGGTAAAACTGTACTTATTCAAGAATTGATTAATAATATCGCAAAAGCATATTCTGGTTTATCCGTATTTGCTGGTGTAGGTGAAAGAACTCGTGAGGGTAATGACCTTCTAAGAGAGATGATTGAATCTGGAGTTATCAAATATGGTGATGATTTCACACACTCTATGGAAGAAGGTGGCTGGGACTTGTCAAAAGTGGACAAGACTGAACTAGCTAAGTCTCAAGCTACACTTGTTTTCGGTCAGATGAATGAGCCTCCAGGGGCAAGAGCTCGTGTGGCACTTACAGGTCTTT
>ERZ1048068.591-NODE-591-length-32108-cov-12.936823_pt1 | contig 32108 bp, 34 predicted proteins | sample MGYA00383098_ERZ1048068 | MGnify/ENA primary metagenome ERZ1048068 (study PRJEB29581, sample SAMEA5548368) | metagenome | biome: marine; feature: coastal; material: water | depth 1 m | study: Short-term variability in the microbial, nano- and picoplankton... | reverse complement strand
GAAAGCGTGTTGGGGTTAACGCCTCTCAAGGGTTCGAATCCCTTCCTCTCCGCCAACAAACACAGTATTTAATTTTAATATTTTATTCGTTAATCTTTTAAAAAACATTTTATAAATTTATGAACTCTTTGCAATTAGATGAAAAAGCGATTGAAATATTAAAAAATGTTTTTGGTTTTTCAAATTATAGATATGGGCAAAAAGAAATAGTTGAAAATATTTTAAACAAAAAACAGACACTTGCTATAATGCCTACTGGTGCAGGAAAATCACTTTGTTATCAACTACCAGCCGTAATATCAAAAAAAAAAACCATAGTAATTGCCCCACTGATTGCTCTTATTGAAGATCAAGTTTCCAGCTTAAAAGAATGCGGTGTAAACGTTGAACAACTTCATTCAAACCAATCTAGAGATGAACTAACTTCCTCATGGAATAATTTTAAAAACGGTAAGTCTAATATTATCTATATTTCACCTGAAAGATTAATGACTGATCATATGATAAATAATTTAAAGTCATTTGAAATTGGCTTATTTGTAATTGATGAGATACATTGTGTATCAAAATGGGGGCAAAGTTTTAGGCCAGACTACGAGAAATTATCTAAATTAAAAAAAATTTTTCCAAATAGCAACATTGTTGGTTTTACTGCAACAGCTGATAAAACAACAAGATTAGATATTATAAATAAAATTTTTGATAATGATCCTAAAGTATTCATTAAAGGCTTTGACAGGCCAAATTTAAGTCTTTCTGTTTATCAAAAAACAAACTGGAAATTACAAATAATCGATTTCTTAAATTCTAGAAAAGGCCAATCTGGAATAATATACTGTTTATCAAGGAAAAAAACCGAAGAGGTGTCTTCTTTTTTAATTGAAAAAGGTTTCTATGCCAGTGCTTATCATGCTGGTTTAGATGCGTCAGTCAGAAAAAATGTTCAAAATATATTTATGACAGTGCATGCTCATATTGTTGTTGCCACAATTGCGTTTGGGATGGGAATAGATAAACCCGATATTAGATTTGTAGTCCATTTAAATCTTCCAGGAAGTATGGAGGCTTATTATCAAGAAATTGGAAGGGCAGGTCGTGATGGCAAACCTGCTGACACGTTACTAATTTATGGTTTAGACGATTTAGTAATAAGAAGAAAGATGGTAGAAGAGAGTAATTCAGATAGTGAGCATAAATTAAGAGAAAATAAAAGATTAGATTATTTATTATCATATTCCGAAACACCTGAGTGTAGGAGAAAAGTTTTATTAGCTTATTTTGATGACTTTCCCAAGAGTTGTAATAATTGTGACAACTGTTTAAATCCTCCTAAATTAATTGATGGAACCATCTTAGCTCAAAAGCTGTTGTCAACAATTTATAAGACTGGACAATATTTTGGTCAGGCTCATGTTATAAATGTTATTAGAGGGTCAGAGGATAAAAAAATTATTGAAAGGGGACACCAAAACTTATCTGTTTATGGAATTGGTCAAGATAAATCAAAGAACTTTTGGCAATCGTTCTTGAGGCAATTATTAGCTAATGGACACCTGCAAATCAATTTTCAAAGATACGGTGCTGTTCAAATAACTGATATTGGCGTTGAAGTATTAAAGAATAAAAAAAGTTTTTTTTATAAAGATATTTTGGTAAAATTAGAAAAAAAATTAACAAAAAATATCAGATATGAAAACAAAGATATATCGAATGAAAGTGTAAATTTACTTAAGGTTCTTAAGGCTCTTAGACTTAAGATTGCCAAAAAGAAAAACTTACCAGCTTATACAATATTTCATGATATTTCTCTTATACAAATGTCACAAATTAAACCTAACAATCAGACAGATATGCTTAAAATTGACGGTGTAGGGACAACAAAGTTCGAAAAGTATGGCGAGTTATTTATAGATGAGATAGTAGAACATTCCAAAAAGTAAGTATGGATATTAATTATTATTAAATGGTTTTTTTGCAGCCACAAAAATACCTGTAACTATCAAAATTAAAGCTATTAAGTCAAAAAGAGAAAACACAACATCAACTATAATATAATCAATTAAAACAGCTAAAACTGGAACAGCCATTACAGAAATAGATGTAATATTGACTGAAAATTTTTGTAAAACGGTAAAATAAGCCCAATATGTATAAGCACTTGATAAAAAGATTCCAAATAGAATCACTAGTATATGTCTAAACTCAATCGATCCAAAGTTACTCAAATCAAAGTAGAATGCAAAAGGTATAATTGGCAGTATGCCGATTATTTGTTGCCAACCTGCTACAATTAATCCATCTGATTTAATACCTCCATATTTTACTATCATTGTGCCTATTGCCCAACTTAAACCGGCAGAGAGTGTTATCAAAAAGCCAAAGATATTTTCAAAAATATTTATTTCAATAGAAAGAAAAAATATACCAAACATTCCAAAAATTAATGAAATAATTATAGAAATATTAATTTTTTCATAACCAAATATAGAGGCAAAAATAGTCGCCCAAACGGGCATGGTATAGGTTAAGATAGCAGCTCTGCCGCCACCGAGCATTCCAATTCCGTATAACATAAGCACTTGCCACAACGTTACATTAAAAAAACTTATTAACAGAAGAGACTTCCATTCGTTTGAAGGAATATTAACTGTTTTCATTTTTTTAAAACCAAGGAATAATAATAATATGAAAGCAGGTAATCCAATAATAACTCTAAAACTTAAAGGGGGAATTACTTCCATAGCAACCCTAAATAAAGACCAAACAGAACTCCAAACTAAAACTAATAATATTAAAAGAATTACCGGTACAATTTTTTGTGAAAAAAGAAAATTCATTTCTAAACCAACATTATAAAGTTTAATAATTTATGAATTGTCTATCACATAATTTATAATGCTTTAAATTTATTATGATTAAAATCATCACCTAGACTTTTATCGGGAAATGCATTAATTTTTATAGCTAATTGCTAATTAAGGAGAAGAAAATGCTAGTTGTTGTTTCACCTGCAAAAAAACTAAATATGAAACCAATTAATAAATTTACAGAAACGCAACCTGTTTTTTCGAATAATGTGAATGAGCTAGTAAATATAGCCCGTGATTTAACTGTCGATGATATACAAAAACTTATGGATATTAGCCCAAAACTTGCAGAGTTAAATAGAGAAAGATTTCAAGATTTTGGTAATCAAGAAAAAAAAGCTGCGGCTTTTGCATTTGCAGGGGATACCTACAAAGGTTTAGACATTGAAACAATGAGTTCAGATGATATTCTTTGGGCACAAAAGCATTTAAGAATTTTATCTGGGTTGTATGGTTTATTAAGACCTTTAGACGCCATAGAGCCCTACCGACTTGAAATGGGAAGTAAATTGCAAGGAGGGCACGGAAATTCGCTTTACGAATATTGGAATGATAAAATAACTACAAGTCTAAATCAGTATGGAAAAGAAATTAAAACTCAAATATTGGTTAATTGCGCTTCAAATGAATATTTTAATGTCATTAAACCTAATGTATTATCATTAAAAGTAATTACCCCAGTTTTTTTAGAACGTAAGGATGGGAAAGAAAAAATTATAAGTTTTTATGCCAAAAATGCACGTGGAGCAATGGCTCGTTTTATAATTCAGAATCGTGTGTTAGACGAGGCTGATTTAAAAAAGTTCAATTTAAATGGATATTTGTTTTATCCTGAAAAATCAAACAATGATCAGATTGTCTTTATAAGAAATGTGTCTTAAAGACTATAATTTTTGAAAGATTAAGTTGACATTTCTTTGTCCAAGTTGCTCAATATTTATTTAAAAAATTGGAGATATTTATGAATATTAAAAAAATAATTTTATCACTAGCTCTTGTTGCTTTTGGCTCGTCTGGATTTTTAATTAATGCAGAAGTAAATGCAGCGGAGTTTACAGCAAAAATTGGCCATTTAGAGTCAGCAAAGCAGCCTAGACATAAGACGTTAGAAATTGTTGCGGATCTTGTAAAAAAAAGAACCAATGGAGCTGTTGAATTTAAACTATTTCCATCTGCTCAATTAGGTAATGCCAGACAGATGAACGAAGGTGTTCAAATGGGAACATTAGAGGCAACTGTTTCTCCAGCAGCATTCTTAGGCGGCTTTAACTCTGCTATCTCTGTTTTAGATATTCCGTATTTATTACCTTCAAATATTGACCAGGCCCGTGAATTAAGAGCAGGCCCTTTTGGTGCAGCTCTTTTAAAATCCTTTGACGCAAGTGGTTTTACTGCAGTAGGATGGTGGCCAAATGGTTTCAAAAACTTTACTTCTAATAAATCTCTAGACGATATAAGTGCCTTTAAAGGTCAAAGATTTAGAGTTATGGATTCAAAAATTCTGATCGAACAGTTTAATTCCTTAGGCGCGTCTGCAATTGCATTGCCTTTTGGAGAGTTATACACATCATTGCAAAATGGTGTTGTTGATGGTCAAGAGAATCCTTTGACAACCATTCGATTTATGAAGTTTTATGAAGTTCAGAAAAATCTAGTAGTTTCAGAACATGGTGCAATGGAAGATATCGTTTTGTTTAACCCATCTTGGTGGGGTAAATTACCAGCAAATTATCAAAATATTATAAGGTCTACTTTTATGGAAGTTATACCTGGACTTGAAAAACGCGCAATTGCGGGACAGAAAGCTGCTTTAGATCATATTAAAAAATCTGGTATTAACGTCAGGGTAGCAAGTTCTACCGAAAGAATGAAAATGCGAGACATGATGTTTGATGATGCTAAAAAAGCTTATATTGATAGAGCTAAGGACACAGGCAGTGCATTGATGTCGTTATATGGCTCTGAATATACTCGGTTAACAAAATAAGTTAATAAATTGTTATGGCCCTCAGATTTATCTGAGGGTTATTTTTTTTAATTAAATATGATTAGTTATGTCAAATAGGCTTCAATTTGTTCTTAAAAACATATTGTTTTTAGAAAGATTTTTAATAGTTTTTTTTACGGTCTCCATGATAAGTCTGTATGGATTAAATGTGATCGTTAGAGAAATTACTCCTCAATATGCAAGTATATTTGCATGGATTGACGAAGCATCACGTTTACTTATGGTTTGGGTTGTTTTCCTGTCTTTAGGAATTGCATTTGATAGAGGGCGTCATATAGCCATGACTACTTTTATAAATTCCTTTTCGAATAGGAATTTTCTTTATTTTGGTAAAATCATTGATTTGTTAGGGTTTATTTTTTCATTATATTGTATTTGGTTAGGTTTGAAAATCACCATATTTGTTTATAACTCTGGACAGGTAAGTCCAACGTTAAACATACCAATGTTTGTTTTATATGTGGCTCCTACATTAGGTTTCTTACTTATTTCTATTCGATATGCATTAAGCTTTCTAAATTTTAAAAATAGATTCAATGAAAAACATCATTTAGTAACTAATATTAAGGAAGACGGATGATATTTCTTATAGTTATTTTTGCATTAACCCTTTTAGCATTTGGTTTTGAAATGTTTCTTGTTCTGGGTGTTCCTGCGCTCATAGTAAAGGAAATCTTCTTTTCTACTATACCAGACACAGTTATTATTCAAAAAATGGTAGGTGGAATTAATCACTCAACTTTACTTGCTATTCCCTTTTTTATCATTGCTGCAGAAATTATGTCTTCTGGTGAGATAGCAAGAAGATTAACAAATTTTATTAAAGCATGTTTTGGACATTTTACTGGAGGACTTGGACATACAACTATTGGAAGTGCTATGGCTTTTGGGTCAGTATCAGGCTCTGCTGCAGCAACAGTTGCTGCAATTGGTAAGCTGATGTATCCAGATTTAAAGAAAGCTGGCTTTAGTGAAAAATTTAGTCTTGGACTAATTGTTTCAAGTGCAGAAACAGCTATTTTAATACCACCAAGTATCACCATGATCATATACGGTTGGATGACAGGAACGTCTATAACTGCTCTTTTTGCTGGAGGTTTAGCTGTAGGAATTTTCTTAGGATTAGCGTTTGCAGTTTTAGTAATATTTGAAAGTCGAAAAAATAACATGATTTCAAATATTAAAAGGGAAAAAGGTATAATTTTAGGTAAGTTTATGCAAGCAAAATGGGCTCTTGGAATGCCTGCAATTATATTAGGGGGCATTTATTCAGGTTTATTTACTCCAACAGAAGCTGCAGCAATAAGTGTTATATATGCACTTCTGGTTGAATCTATTATTTATAAAAATCTAAATTGGTCTAATTTTTTTAAAATAATAGAAAGGGGAGCAATTTCTTCATCAGTAATCTTTATATTACTTGCTATGGGGAGTGTTCTTTCTTTTTTTATAACTATTATTCAAGTACCTGATATTCTAAAAGATTTTCTTATAAATATTGATGCTGGTATGATTACTTTTTTATTAGTTGTAAATATTGCTTTTTTTCTTGCAGGGATGTTTATAGATCCCAACTCAGCACTTTTAATCCTAGTCCCTCCGCTGTTTCCAGTCGCAGTTTCTCTAGGAATTGATCCAATACACTTTGGGCTTATTGTGACATTAAATATAGGAATTGGGATGATAACACCTCCATTTGGCCTAGATATTTTTGTTGCATCCTCAACCTTAAACAAGCCTGTAATTACAATCATAAGCGGTATATGGCCGTTTCTTTTAGTTAATATTATAGTACTTCTTATAATTACGTATGTCCCAGAAATTTCAACTTTTCTACCAAACTTAATGAGAAACTAATTGTTAGTTAAAATATTATGAATAATAAAAATAGAATTAAAATTTATGAAGTTGACACAGAGGTCGTATCAAATAATTATATAAATAACGATTATAAGCATTTGATCCTTAGAGCACCATCAAAAGCCTTAGACATTGTACCAGGACAATTTTTTCATTTACAGTGCCCTCCTTCTGACGGTTCAATTTCTTTTTTGAGAAGGCCAATGAGTGTTTATCAATTTAATAAAAAAGAAAACCAAATTGAGTTTCTGTACAAATTACATGGCAAAGGAACTAGGGCTATTTCTAATTTACAGAAAAATAATATTTTCAATATTGTAGGTCCACTTGGAAAAGGGTTTGTAGTAGAGGAAAATTATAAAAATATAGTTCTAATAGCTAGAGGAGTTGGCTTAGCGACATTAGCTCCTTTAGCAAATTTAGCTTTTAAAAAAGGGATTAACTTAACTGTAATATGTAGTGCTAGATCAAAAGAGTATTTAATGTCTTTAGATTTATTTAATTCATTATCTAATAAAGTTATTGTAGTTACGGATAATGACGGTTCTAGTTCTATGGATAATCTTGAATTATTAATTAATAATATGATGTCAAATCAAGGTGTTGATGCTTTCTTTACATGTGGATCAAACAGAATTTTAAAATTATTAAAAAAAGTTTGTGAATTAAATAATATACCTGGTCAAATAGCATTAGAACAACAGATGGCTTGTGGTATAGGCATGTGTTTTTGTTGCGTAAGGCCTTTTGAAATTGGGGATAAAATCATCCAAAAAAGAGTGTGTAAAGAAGGACCAGTTTTCAGAGTTTCGGAGGCATTACCTTGGTAGATTTGAAAACAAATATTGGTGATATAATCCTTAAAAACCCCATTATGCCAGCCTCTGGAACATTTTCTGAAGACTTAGCAAGTGTTTTTGACATTGACCTTTTAGGAGCTCATGTTGCTAAAACCATTACTGCTGAAATAAGAACCGGAAATGCGACGCCCCGAGTTTCTGAAAGTGGTTATAATATGTTAAATTCTATTGGTATACCAAGCAAGGGGATTGAAGATTTCAAGAAAAATATATTACCTATATACAAAGAATATAATACTCCATTTGTTGCAAGTGTTTCAGCTCCTTCTGCAGATGGGTTTGCGTATATTTGTGATAAAATTTCAGTACCAGGTGTAGATGCAATTGAAATAAATATTTCGTGTCCAAATATAGAAGATGATGGAAAAGCTTTTGCAATGAGACCTAATTCTACTTTTAAAGTTATAGAAAAAGTTAGGTCGATAACTAATATTCCTATATGGGCAAAACTTACCCCAAACACTGGAGAAACAATTGAAGTTGCAAGTGCTGCACAAGATGCAGGAGCTGATGCTTTAGTAGTAGCAAATACAATTCTAGCAATGCAAATTGATATTAAAACATTTAAACCATCCTTAGGAAATATAATGGGGGGCTTGTCTGGCCCAGGTTTAAAGCCAATTGTTATGCGGATGGTTTATCAATGTTCAAAGGTTGTTGATATACCAATTATAGGATGTGGTGGAATTAGCAATTTTGAGGATGTTATAGAATTTATTCTCGCTGGATCGTCAGCTGTTCAAGTTGGAACAGCAACTTTCATTAACCCGAATGCAATGTTATCAATGTTGTCAGGTATAAAAAGTTACTGTGAAGAAAATAATGTGTCTAAAATTTCTGACTTGATAGGTTTAGTAGACGATAAAAACACTCCTGATGCAGTCGCTCTTATGGAAATTGATATATGAACGATAAACTTATTAACATTTCATTATATGATGAAAAATGGATGGAGAGTTTAGCAACAACAATCTTCGACGATATCGCTGAATTGACTAAAGACAAACAGGGCGTTTCTAGAGAAACATATGGAAAAGGTGAAACTGATGCCATTAATTATTTATCAAAGTTAGCGATTAAATTGGGTTTACATGTAGAAGTAGATGATGCTGCAAATGTATTTTATTCTTCCGAACCGATTGAAAATAGTAAATATATACTAGTTGGGTCTCATATGGACTCTGTACCTTTAGGAGGAAATTTTGATGGTCTAGCTGGCGTTCTTGCCGGGTTTCTTATCCTTTCGTATATCTCTAAAAATAAAATAAATTTAAGCTTACCTTTAAAGGTCGTAGCACTTAGAGGAGAAGAGAGTGCATGGTATGGAAGAAATTACATAGGATCAAAGTCAATTTTTGGTTTGCTTACTAAAGAAGATTTAAATGCAACGCACAGAAAAACAGGAGAGAAATTATCTAAAGCCATGCAAAATTGTGGGGTTGATTTAAATAAAATACGATCTGCAACCTCTTTAATAAATAAAGAAAGCATAGAACTGTTTATAGAATTACATATTGAACAAGGCCCTATATTGGTTGATAGAAATTGGCCCGCAGCAATTGTCACGGGCATTAGAGGTAATAATCGTCATCACAACATCATATGTAAAGGTTCCGCGGGACATTCAGGAACCATTCCGAGGTATTTGAGAAGAGATTCAGTTTTTGCAGGTGCTGATTTGATTACTCGTATGGACGATCATTGGAACACTATACAACAACATGGAGGCGACCTAGTTCTAACATCAGGTATATTTCAAACAGACTCAGAACATCATGCAATGTCAAGAATACCTGGAGAAATTTTTTTTAGCTTTGAATCCCGTAGTCAGGACATTGCTACTTTAGACGCCCTTGAAGCATTGTTAAAATCTGAATGTAAAACGATAGAAAGAGAAAGAGGGGTGACGTTTGAATTTGACGATTTGATAAAATCATCTCCTGCAGAGCTAGATAAATCTATAATTGAAAAATTATTAGATGCTGGAGAATTTCTTGGTTTTGAAAGAGCTTCTTTACCAAGTGGGGCGGGGCATGACGCAGCTATTTTTGCAAATGTTGGAATTAAAACAGGTATGATTTTTGTAAGAAATGACAAGGGATCTCATAATCCTTATGAGGCTATGGATGTTAAAGATTTTATGGCTGGATTGTCTATCCTAAAAAAATTTATAATTGATTATTAAAAAGCTTAAAAATAAAAAGGTAAAAATAATTTAATGCAATTTTTACATAAATAGATTATGACATAATAAAATTAAATATTAATTATACATCTTGTTATTATTAATTTAAATTAATTGAGGTTAAATTATAAATGTTTCCAACAAGCTTTCCAGATAAAGAAGTTATTTCAACTATTACAGCTAAAATGTTAATTGAAGTTGAGGCTGTGCGTTTTAGTTCAGGTGAACCGTTTAAGTTTACTTCTGGTTGGGCAAGCCCGGTATATATTGACTGTAGAAAATTAATTTCCTACCCAAGAGTTAGGCACACTTTGATGGATTTTGCTGCTTCTGTTATTACTCGAAATATTGGTTTTGAAAATATTGATTCAATTGCTGGAGGAGAAACAGCTGGAATACCCTTTGCTGCGTGGATAGCTGATAGGTTGATGTTACCAATGCAATATGTTCGTAAAAAAGCAAAAGGATTTGGAAGAAATGCTCAGATTGAAGGTGATTTTAAAAATGACTCTCACATACTTCTGGTTGAAGATTTAACAACTGATGGAAATAGTAAAATTAAATTTTGTGAAGCTTTAAGGGAAGCTGGCGCGAAAGTGGATCACACTTTTGTAGTATTTTATTATGATATTTTCCCTCAAACGAGAGAAGCTCTTGATAGCATTGGATTACAAATGCATTCATTAGCAACATGGTGGGACGTTTTAAAAGTCGCAAAAGATAATAACTATTTTGAGACTAGTGCTATTGGGGAGGTCGAAAGTTTTTTAAATGATCCTATGACATGGTCTGCAAACCATGGTGGAGCTTCTTCACTTTCAGATTAAAGTGGCGGTCTATTCTTCAATTTTGCTTCTCTCCAAGCAATATAAGTTGTTGAACCTATAATTAGAAATCCGCCGATCCAAAGCGTAAAAGTAGGCTCTTCTGCAAATAATACATAACCAATTAATACTGACCAAATTAACCTTAAAAAATCAAATGGAAGAAGAAGGGCTAATTCTCCTTTTTTTAATGCAGTGTTCATAATTGTTTGAGCTAATGTCCCAGTAATAGCTATAAATACAAGAATAGTAAATTGTCTCATGTCAATTGCTTCCATTACTGGAAAAGCAAGGATAAATGTAGCTGGGATCATACCAATACCAAAATAAAGAGATATAGTTACCGCGCTGTCAGTTTGTGTAAGTTTTTTTATAAAAATAAGGCAAATTGACCATAAAAATGATGAAAAAATTATTAGTAAAGCACCTAATTCAATTGAAATATCTGGGCGCATGACAACTATAGTACCAATAAAGCCGATAATTAATGCAGTTGTCCTTCTTAATCTAATTTTTTCTTTCATAAAAATTACAGCTAATATTGTTGCAAAAATGGGTACCGTAAACCCTAATGTAGTTAATTGAGCTAAAGGAGTGGTAGAAATTCCATAAAAAAAACACAACATAGCAACAGAGTTAGTAATAATTCTTAAAAATTGCATTTTAGGTTGTCTAGTTTTGAATATAGTTTTGCCTTGCTGAATAATAACTGGTGCTAAAACAAAAATAACTAAAGCGCATCTAAAAAAAGCAATTTCAAAAATATGAACTTCTTTTGATAAGTATTTTACTGCGCTATGCATTAAAACAAAAAATAATCCCGAGATAATCATTAAACTTATTGCGATTAATGGCGCGGACATATTATTTGAAATTTTATTAAAAGCTTTTGAAAGCAACACTTTTATTTCCATATCTTAATATTTTTTGATTAATATTTATAAATATTATTGTTTAAAAATTTAAATGAGCGCAAGTTAGAATTATTTATAGTAAATTTTATAAATATCTAATGATGATAAGTTAAAGTTGGTTAAAAGGAAAACTTTAAATGATAAAGTTCATTTTTCTAATTATAATAAATTTTAGTTCATTTGCTACAGCAAATGATTATCTAAAAGGTTATAAAGCACTAGAAAAAGGAGAATACAAAAAAGCTCTATTTTTTCTAAGCTATGATGCCAATTTAGGTGATGATAAAGCACAATATAATTTGGGTATCATGTATAAAAAAGGTCTAGGCGTTCCTGTTAATCATAACGAAGCATTTGCTTGGTTTTTCCTTTCTTCAAATCAAGGAAATATTCTAGCAAATTATGCCCTAGGTCATTCATACTATAAAGGTTCAGGTGTAAAACAAAATTATCAACTAGCACTAAAATCATTTGAATACGCTGGCATAAGGGGACATCCTACATCCAGACTTTTAGTAGGTAACATGTATTACAATGGTCAAGGCGTTATTAAAAATTATATTAAGGCTCACCTCTGGTGGCGTTTTGCAGAAGACCTTAACATCAATGGTGCAAGGCAAAATATTGAAATGTTAGAAAAGAAAATGAGCGATGAAGAACTTTATAAAACCAAAGAGTTTTATGAAATGTGCATGAAGCAAACTTTATACAACTGCATTAAAAAAGTTAATAAATTTTAGCTTAGAAAATTATGAAAAAACAAGAGCAAATAGAATCTGAATTAAGGTTTGTAATTAAAAGAGCTAAGAAAAACGTTTTTGTTAAGCTAACTTTAACTGAACTTATTGAAAACTCTAGAAGAATGTATTTAATCTATAATACTTATAAATCTGGAGAAAAATTTAAGATTAATAATAATGATGAAAATATTCTTTTTTTAAATGACATAAGTTCAAATTTTGAAAGTTTAAACTTGAAAATAAAGAAAATTCCAAAGCCTATAAAAGAATTATTAGATAGAAAATGGGAGAAAGAACCTAACACCAAAGAAAGTTTAGACGGCTCAATTGAAGTTTTATTAAAAAAATTATTAGAGTTGCAAAAGGAATTTAAAAAATTAGTTTTGACTTTAAATAAAGACTTTAAAAGTGGGACTATTATCAATGTTGATCCAATTCCTATTGCAGTAACGCATAGTGCAATGACTATTTGGACAGAACTTTTAAAGAATAAATACAATTTAAAAAATCAAAAGATAATTAGTAAAAACCTCATAAATTTTTTACAAGAGGTATTTGAGGTGTTTGCCTGTGAAGCTGATGTGAAAAAAAGCTATATGAATTGGCACACATTAAAAAACATGTAGTAATTTAAAATTAACTTTTAAGGGGGGGGTAAATGGCATCTGTTTTAAATAAGTTGGAAACTAATGATTTTCATAAAAATGGTTTTGTAATTGTAAAAGACTTTTTTAATAAAAAGGAGACAGAGCTTCTACAAAATGCCTCAACTCAAGACCCAGCTATTAGAAATCATTTATATGATAGAAAAGATTCAGAAGGTTTAAGTACAAAAATGATGGCTTGGAATCATCCAGATGACAGTATTTACGGTGTAACAGCAAGATCAGAAAAAATTGTTGATACTATGGAAGATCTGCTAGGTGGAGAGGTCTACCATTATCATTCCAAGATTACTGCAAAAGAACCGTTTGAAGGAGGTGCGTGGGAATGGCATCAAGATTATGGTTATTGGTATAACAATGGCTGTCTATTTCCGTTAATGGCTACTGTTATGATTGCGCTAGATAAATGCACGAAAGAAAATGGTTGCTTACAAGTTTTATCTGGATCTAATAATTTAGGTAGAATTGATCATGCATTGCTTGAAAGTGGTCAAGTTGGGGTTGATCTAAAAAGAGTGGATGAAGCAAAAAAACATTTGGAACTGGTTTATTGTGAAATGGATCCAGGTGATGTTTTGTTTTTCCATTGTAATACTCTTCATAGGTCAGATAAAAACAATTCACCTAATAGACGCTGGACGTTGTTGTGCTGTTATAATGCTGCTAGAAATAATCCTTTTATAGATCACCATCATCCAAAATATACGCCTTTAAATAAACTAAGAAACGAAGAAATAATAAAAGCGGGTGATAAATTTCTAGATGTTAATGACGTGGATACATTTTTAAAAAGACCAACAGCTCCCCCAGAACTCTCTAAAAAGGGCGGTAAATTATTTAACAATTAATTTGTTCCGTTTAATTTTTTCTGTAGATAAATAGAGAGATCTTTATCGTTTAATTTAGGTAAGGACTGATTTTTAAAATATTCTAAAACTTTAAATTTCATTGGTTTATCTAGGCTTTTTTTAATTTCGTATAAATATAAACTTTGTTTTATTGTTTGATGAATTCTAGATGCTAATTGAAAAGCCTTTGAGTTCTGTCCTTCAAACTTAGTAATTATTACATCGCAATTAGAGTCATTTATTAATCTTCCCAGCATAGGTTTCCAATCGTCTTCTTGAACAGGTAGGCCTTTTTTTCTAGACCAAGCTACCCCGCCTGCGGGAAAGATTGCTATAACACCTCCACTTTTAAGTATTTTGATTGCTGTTTGCCTCGTGACAACATTATCTCGCATGGCATTTTTTCTATTACTAAAATCTATGGGAAGAATATTATCTGCTAAAGTTGGTTCGCGTTGTAAAACTCCATGTGCTATAACTCTAAAATTTTCATCTAAAGTTGACGCAAACCATGATAAAAAAACTCCGTCAGCCACTCCAAATGGATGATTCGCAGCTATAATCAACCCTTTCGACTTACTTCTTTTAGCTAAAGGTGCCAACTTAGGCGTCTGAATGCCCATTGAATTTAATGCATGTTTCCAGAGTTGTGTTCCTGTTTTATTGTGTGATAAAGAAATAAAATTTTTATAACGTTTTTCTAGAGAAATTCTTGCGGATAAGAATTCTACAGTATGTATCAAAAACCTATGATGTAATGGTAACCAGGATTCAGCATATGTGATTTTTATATTTGTTTTTAACATGTAAAATCGTACATAAATTTAATTTAATAAAACCTATAATATTATATATCAAATTATCAACATTTATTTTGAGACTAACCTCAGAAATTTGGGATTACAGGTTTTATTTTTGAAAAATGATTTTCCAACTCATAGCCTACGTTTAATAAAATATCTTCTCTGAATTTTCTTGAAATAAATTGGACTCCCAATGGAATATTAGATTCAGTTTTTCCAGTTGCAAAAGATAATCCTGGTAATCCTAAATAAGGAGGAGCAATTTGTGGAAGCATAGAATCAAAAACTAAATCAAATGAAGATGGTGACTCAAGATCCTTTAAGTCTGGAAAAGGTAAATCTCCTGTTATAGGGCATAGTATCAATGGATATTTGTCAAAAAACTTATTCCAGTCTCTACTTATTTTAGCTCTTTGCTGAAGTGCGTCCATAAAGTTATCCAAACTAGTATCAGGACATCTTCTAGACATTTGGTCATATATAAAGTTTGCATCGGGGTCATTTTCTTTTTTTATGGCTTCTCCTCCAGTTCTCCTAAACTCACCAAGCCATAGGGCAGCTTGAAATTTAGCTGCTTCGGAAAAATCTGGTGCTTCAGGCTCTTCAATTATCCAGCCTGATTGCTCTAAAAACTTTGCAACTTTTTTCAATTGTTCTTTAATAAGAGGATCAATTTTTAACCCTTTTATTTCTGTTATTAAAGCTATTTTTTTAATAGGCATTTCAAATGATAATGGTATTGGCGTCCACCAAGGGTCATCAAAATTTTCTTGGCTCATCGCCCTTAACCCAATTTCTATATCCTTTATTGAACGAGCTAATGGACCTGATACGGCCATTATTTGTCCACCTATATGCCTGTCTGGTGTGGTATAATTTATCATTGGTACACGACCTAAGCTTGGTCTTAATCCATGAATACCACAAGCATAAGCTGGGTAACGTATTGATCCAGCTATATCAGTACCATGTCCAATAGCTCCCATTCCAGCCGCTGTTGCCGCTGCTGCTCCCCCAGAAGAACCACCAGGAGTAATATTTTTATTATGAGGATTAAATGTGTGTCCATGAAGACTGTTTCTTGTGAACCAATGTATACTAAAAGCTGGAGTATTTGTTCTCCCAACAATAAGTGAGTCAGATTTTTTTAAATTCTTAATTACAGGACTGTCTTGTTTTGCAATCAGATCCTTTTGTATTCTTAAGCCATTAGTGCTAGCAAAACCTACTTGGTCTGTATTAACTTTAACAGTTACAGGAACTCCAGCAAGTTCTCCTAATTTTTCATTGTTACTTATTTTTTTATCAAGTAGTTGAGCTGTCTTTTTTGCTTCTTCAAAAGTATTAACGACAATAGCATTTATTTTTGGATTAGTATTTTGAATGTGACTGATTGTTTGTTGACAAATTTCAACTGCAGATACTTCTTTTTTTTTAAATAATTTTGAAATTTCAAAAGCGTCAAGTTTCCAAAGTTCTTCCATTTAATGTTCTCCCAAAAAAATATTATTCTATTTTAAAATTTTATAAATAAGAAACAATTTTTAAATTAAGAAGAAAATTTGTAGGCTATCTTAAGTTTTAAAATTAGTTTATTATTTTACATGGGAGATATAGATTAAACATGGATTTACCAAAATGGCATGAGCGACCAGATAGCTCAGAAAAAAAAATAACTGATCAGGTTGTCCTTGATGGAAAAAATTTCTTAAAATTAGCCGATCATTTTATTACTTTCGCAAACACTAAAAATAAAACAGTAAAGTCTACTGACTTAAAATACATTATGCTTTACGCGGCAGCCCGTTACTCAGCTCATGTTGGAAAAAATGTTATAAATATAGATAATCATGAGGATTATGTGAAGCACATGTCAGCTCAATTCATTGATATGTTAAGAGAGCATTTAGCTGATCCAAAATTATAAAACTATTTAAATTTATTAAGAAATTACTGGAGAGAATTATGAGAGATAAAAAAGACATGTCTGAAATGACTGATTCAGAAATAAGTTTTAGAAAATTTTTAAAAAACTTAGGAGTTACAACCCATAAAGAGTTAGAAAATCTCATAAACAAAAAAATAGAGGATGGCGAATTAAGTGAGAATTCTTCATTGAATATTACAGCTCAGATTAAAATTGAAGAATTAGGTTTCAATCATACAATTACCTCAACATTACTGCTCCCAAAAAAAAATGACTAATATAAACGAAGATTTAATCTTAGAGGCTTTGAAAGAAATTGAAGATCCTTCACAATCGAAAGATATTGTTTCTCTTGGTTTAATCAATAATATTACCATTAAAGATAGTAACGTAGCCGTTACTTTAGAAGTGCCTGTTCATAGAGGTGCTTCTATGGAACCTATTAGAAAGCTTGCACAAGAAAGAGTTTTAAATATTAAGGATGTCACTAGCGCCACAGTTGTAGTCACTGCTCATGAAAATAAAGAAAAACCTTCGACATTTGAAACTGATAAAGAAGACAAAGTTGAAAAAGTTCTAGAAAGTAATGTTAAGAGATTTGTTGCCATTGGATCAGGCAAAGGTGGAGTTGGAAAGTCTACAACATCAGCGAATATAGCCATAGCTCTAAAATTAGAAGGCTATAAAGTTGGCTTGCTAGATGCTGACGTTTATGGTCCATCTCAACCTAGAATGTTAGGTGTTAGTGGTAGGCCAGCATCAGTTGGCGGCGATATGGTTGCTCCATTGCAAAATTATGGAATTAGTTTGATGTCTATGGGTTTATTGGTACCGGATGACACAGCCATGATTTGGCGTGGTCCAATGGTTCAATCTGCTCTTACACAAATGCTTAATTCAGTAGCATGGGGTGATTTAGATGTAATAGTTATAGACTTACCTCCTGGTACAGGTGACATCCAAATTTCTTTGGCACAACAAGTTAACCTAGCTGGTGCTATTATTGTTTCTACACCTCAGGATATAGCTCTGTTAGATGTAGTAAAAGCATTAACAATGTTTCAAAAGGCAAATGTTCCTGTTTTAGGAATGATAGAAAACATGTCATATTGGTCTTGTCCTGACTGTGGAAGGGTTGATCATATTTTTGGAGAAGGTGGAGTGAAAGCAGAGGCAAAGAAAAGAAATATAGATTTGTTAGGTGAGATACCAATTTCAGTTGACGTTCGAAAAAGCTCTGATGCAGGTATCCCTATAATCATATCAGAGCCTGAATCTATTCAATCACAAAATTATAGATTAATTGCAAAAAGTATCATCAAATCTATAAAGCTAGATGAAGAGGAATTATCATGAGTTTATATTATGAACCAGATCCTGCGAATGAAAATGATCCACCTCTATTACCACCTATATTAACCCCAATTCCAGTGGTTAATGGTATTGATGTCTTTGCAAAAGCGATCGCTGTAGCAGGCAAAAGTGAAACTGGGACAGTACTTTATTCTGAAAATCCAGAATATGTAGAAGTTGCAATTATTTTGTCACCTGAAATACCTAAAATTAAATGTAATCAAATGTTATATATCATGATGGTTGCTTCAGGTGATGCTATTGGCGCACTCGCTCCGCCAGAAGTTGCAGTAACTTATGCCTTTCCTGGGTTTATTTTTTTAAACAGAGGGGAGGCTGGTTTAGTTAAAGTTGAGATTGCACCTTCTAATGATGATCAGTCAATTCCTGATTGGATGGTTGTCGGTCTGAAGTTACGTTTAAATAATAATATTGAAATTAATGAAAACGAAATCAATGCAGATGTAACCTCTTTAGCAGACGAAGGGGGAGGATATGTTTCCAGAACAAGAGCAATTGAATCTTTGTCTAGACATTTTCTTGCATGGGTAAGTCAGTGGGAAGACGAAGGATTTAAGCCAGTTACTGAAGTATGGAATAACAGACGAGAAGAGACTAAAGTTGTTACTTTAAAGAGTGGTCAAGAAGTTTCTTGGGTAGGGTTAGATGAGAATGGTTTAGCAATCGTAAAGTCAAATGCACAAGAATTATTTTTATCACCTATAGATATTATTGAACAATTTGGGGATATTGACTTAACATGAAGTTTGCTAGAACTATCCGCTTTGACAAGTCAGATTTAAATATTTTTCCAGTCGCTGCAGAAGAAGGAGAACTTGCTTTAGTAGGAACCTTTAGTTTTAATAATATCCAAAATGAAGACTTAAAAGGTAAAGTCAAGCAAGCCTTTTCTAATGGCTTTATAGGCTGTTCTAGTTTTGGATATTCAACATTGGTTAGTCTTGTAACAGTTAATGAAGATGATTTAATAAATTTACAATATAGTTTAGGTCAGTATTTCATAGAACATTATGGTGCTCCTTCTAAAATCATTGCTGAAAAAGCAGCCTCTGAGGAAATAAAATTTATGAGTGAATTATGCAAAGATCACGAATTAGGAAGTCTTTTAAGTGTTTCAAGGGAATGGTCAGAAGAGGGCATAAAGGAAAAATTTAGAAATTTACCAAAAGCGGATTCGTGTGCTGAACAAAAAATATGGACTGTTGTTGATGAAGATTAAAATTTAAAAGGAATTTAAAAATGACAATAAACGATTTTTGGTTAACGTCTGGGTGGCATCTTTTAGATAAAGATAAATCAGGTTGTCTTGTTCCTACAGAAGATTTTATGAGAGCATATTTTTACAGGCCAGAAGTGGCTCCAATTGAAGAATCTTGTGAAGCAGAAATAGAGCTCCATAAAAAGTTAGTTGAGGCCCCTTTTATAAAAGTTGAGAAAAGAGATCTTGATTTAATTAAGGATAAAGATGTTGTTTTCAACTATGAAGTCATATTGAAGTTTAGAGAATTTTTATCTAATTACGCTACCTTAGAGGCTGCATATTTAGCTATTTCAAGAGGCCAATCTATTAACTTTCCACCTCTTTTTGTTGATCAGTTGGTACAAATTATTTTAAGAAATATTCTTAATGAAAACTCATTTGCATTACAGGTAAGGGCTTCTGAACTGTTTTTCAGAACTCAAGTTGTTACTATAGCTGAAGATGAAATTATGGTAGCAGACGAAGCTGTAGTTCAATTACAAGCAGAGCAGAAAAACATTGATACAAATAAACCTAATCAATTAGAAGTAGATATTGATATTTTAAGAGAAAGCTCTGCTGATAATTATTGGGAAAGATCTGATAAGTTTGATACATCAATTGATCTTGCATACACTAAACCAGGTTTAGACGCTTTAGCAAGAGTAATAGAAAAATGGATCTTTCACTTTTTATCAATTGAAGTCTCTGTTCAGCCAATGCAAAAAATTGAAGATGATAAATGGTCTTGGCATTTAGGCTTAGATAGTGATGCTACTTCTATTTTAAATGATCTATATGAAGGTGCAGACGTAAGCGAAGACAGGTTAAAGCAAATACTATGTTTGTTTCAGCTTGAAGCTAAAGATGGGTTTAAAGAATCAATGCAGGGTAAGCCAGTTTATGTTGGATTGGCTATGGGACAAAAATCAATAATAAAATTTAAACCTCAAAATCTTTTAACAAATCTTCCTTTAGCTGATTTATTATAAACTTAGTTTAAATAATCGTCTGTAGTTCTTGGTTTAGGTCTGTCTTTCGCCTCAAGCATTTTGTCCTTTTGTGCAAACATTGCTCCAACTCTACAATCTTCACACATTTTCAGCATTTCAGTCCTGCCATCGGCTTCAAACATTGAATGAGAGGATAGCTTATCTATAATCCTTTCAATAGATTTTGTAGTGCCAAATGTTTTGCCACATTGAATACAATCAAAAGGCTTGTCTTCTATAATAACTTCTGCTGACATAGCTTCATCGTCAAGATTAAATTGAGGTACTAGTGAAATTGCTTTCTCAGGACATGTCGCTACACATATCCCGCATTGAAGACAGGCATCTTCTCTAAATAATAATTGAGGGGCATCAGGATTATCCTGAAGGGCTCCAGCAGGGCATGCACTTACACAAGATAAGCATATGGTACAACTTTCAAGGTTAACATCTACTTTTCCATAGGGTGAACCTTCAGGTAATTGGATCATAGAACTTTTATTGTTATTACTTTTTGAAAGTCCTTGAATACCTGCCCGTAAAATTCCTCGAGGTGCACCAAGAGGTATAAAAGGAGACGGCTTTATTCTTGTATATTCTGAAGTTTTGTAAATTTCATTTTCAACTGCTTCTGGGTCAGTTTCTTCAATTATAGATATTGATTTTTTTTCATTATTTCCAATCCCGGAAAGTAAAGAGTTAGCTATCTCTACTTGTTTGGGTAAAAAAGTATATTCTTCGCTGTTTTTGGGGTTAAGAATAATAAATATTTTTTTAAAACCTAATGCAAATGAAGAAACTAGAAGGTCGTGACCAGTTCTTCCAACAGAATGCATTTCGTAAGGTATAACATTAGCGGGTAATCCATTGCCATATCTAGAAATTAAGCTAATCATTTCGGCACCAAAGCTTGTGTCAAAAAGAATTAAGGCGGGATCTTTACCGCCAGCAGAATTAAATTGATTTTTCAATTCAGATAATGAAGTTAAGATTACATCAAGACTAGGGTAATCTGTTTGTATTGCTCCTGAAGGACAGACTGAACCACAAAAGCCGCAACCACCACATATACCAGGGTCTACTGAAACTATATCACCGATTGATTGAATCGCGCCAGCTGGGCAAACATCTAAACATTTGGTGCACCCAGTGATGCCATTACGAGAATGTGCACATAAACTTTCATTGAAATCGACATAAATAGGTTTTTCAAATTGGCCTATCATATCAATTACTTTTGTATAAATATTAAATAGATCAGAAGGGCTGTTAGTGCTGGCCCTAAAATAACCGTCTCTCTTATGGGCTCCTGTAAACATAGGTGTGTTTTCACTAAGGTCTATGATCAAATCACAGTCAGTATCAACTTTACTGTAAAAATCTCCAAAATTAATTGTTGATTTACTACTTGGTAAACTTTCTGCAAAGTCATTTATTTCGAGTTTAAATTGAGTGAAATATCCTTGTGCTTTCTTAATATATCCCTTTGTGATTTTAAAATCGTTAGGCTCTAAAATTAAGTCGTCTTTTATGTTGCTTATCATTAATGTAACACCAAGATGAGAAGTTAATTTTTTACACAAATCAAACGCAACTTCGATTGATTTTTCTCCCTTGTTACTATCTACATAAACAAAACACCTACCTGAAGATTCTAGTGTAAGACTTGGGGTTTGTTTGTTTTTTTGAAGTGAAGAATGGATTAAAGAACTTATTTTAGGTATTGACTTCTCACTCTCTTTTGACCATCCAGCATATTCTCTTATATTAAAAGTTTTTGGCGTTTCAAAATTATTTTCTTCTGCTATTTGGTCAAACGTTTTTTGTTCTTGTGTGCAAGCAATTAATAAATTTTTATTAGAAATTTGTGTTTCTTTTAGTTGATCAAGTACAACATTTAATTCTGAACCGCAAAGATTATGGTTAACATTACAAGTTGTCTCTGAAGAGCAGGCCTTTGAAAGGGCGTCTCCATCAATTTTCATAGTTTTTTCGCAGTTACATATTAATATTTTATTATTTTGAATATCCAATTTTAAACTCCCAAGATAAGTTCATCAAAGGATTAAAATGCAAAAATTGTCAATTAAATTATCTCTAAATAGAAATTTTTAATTTGTTTTTTAATCTTTTTTGTTGCTAGTTTGTGAACATATTTATTTAATTAAATAATTTTATTGAGAACAATATGAAAAATCTTGAGAGTGAAAAACATCTTCTATACGCAGTAAGAATTATTTTAGAAAGACAAGAAATAGATAATATTTGGGAAAGTCATAAGTGGATTATTAATGACTTAATACCCTTGGAGGTAAGTGGTGGATTAGGTTATCCTCCTATAAATGATGTCAGAATATATCCATTAATCAATGATGTTAAAAAAGAAGATGGCCTTAATAAAAATTTGTATTTTGCTGAAGCATCAATTGATTTGCATCATGCAGAATCAGAGGGTTATGCTGAAAATCTGCAATCGTCAGACCCTTCAGTATATATAGTTTTAAGAGATGGTGACTTGTTCGATGGCAATGATCCTGCAGAAAAAAACAAACAAGATCAAAATATTGATATACATTTGGCTGAGGTGTCTCTTTCCCCTTATCATATCCAGGACTATGAAGATTGCGGTGAAGATAGAGTAGAAAAAATTCCTTTATATGGTCCTATAGCGGAACTTTTGGAAAAATTTGTTGAATTTCACTTTCATCCAGAAGAGTTTAAAAAAAGGAAAAGGGATAAAAAAGACATTGATCAGAACACAAGGCGTGGTGGAGATGCACGTTTAAATATTAAAAAAACATATAATTAACATTGATCGTTAATGGAGAAGTAAGTCAATGAAAGATGAAATTGAAAACAATTCGAACGAAGGGTTTATGTCAAGATGGTCAAAAAGAAAATCCATTAAAAAGTCTGATCAAGTTAATGCAAAAACATCTGTAGATAAAATCAAATTTAAGAATGATGAAGTTAAAGAACAAAATATTGTTGAAACTGAAGAAAATGACGAGAAACAATACGACGCACTAAATGACCAAGAGTTATTAGATAAATTTAAATTGCCAGACCCAGAAAAAATTAAAAAAGAAAAGGGTTTGGACTTGTTTTTTAAAGATGGAATCCCAGATAGGCTGAGGCAAATTGCATTAAGAAGAGTTTGGAAATTAAACCCAATTATCAGGTTTGCAGACGCAGAAATAAATGACTATCACGAGGATTTTACTGATGCCGCTACTGTTGTAGAAGGCATGCAAACAGCCTATCAAGTTGGTAAAGGTTATCTTTCAGACATTTTAAAAGAAAAAGATGAAGACACACAAGATCATAAAGATGATAACCAAGAAATACGAAAGAAAGCTATAAAAAATAAAACTAAGGTTAAAGACCTCAAAGAATCAAAATCTAAAGTGAAAAAAGAAAAAATTATAATCAATGATAAAACAACTAAACAATCTAAATCAAAAAAAGATGAGAAATTAAAAATTTTAAGTGAAGAGGAAAATATAATTTTATCTGAAGATTTAGTTAATAACCTAAAGGAAGAGAAGATCACTCCTAAAATGATGGTTTTTAAACCAAGAGCAGAATGATAATGATTATCACAAGCAAAATCAGTATGTTATTTTATTTTTTTATTTAACAAATTCACAAAAAAAAGCTTTATTTTTTCCCTAAACTGATAAATAGTAATTTTGGGAGATATATTTTGAGTTCACTTAATGTTGCAAAACATGACCTTATTGACAGCGAAGATCAGCTAAGAGCAGACATGTACTCTTTTTTGGCTAGTCTACTTCGAGCAGAGCCAACTGCAGAATTAGTTAATCAACTAACTATTCTAGAATCAGATGATACTCCCATTGGCAAATCTATAAAAACTTTAGTAAAACTAGCTTCATCACTCGATCTCCCAACAATTAGAGATGAATATGTTAGAATTTTTATTGGTGTAGGTAGAGGTGAATTATTGCCTTTTGCCTCTTACTATTTGACAGGTTTCCTTAAGGACAAGCCATTAGCTAAGCTTAGGAACGATATGAAAGAGATAGGCATTGAAATAGAATCTAATGTTAAGGAGCCTGAAGATCATATTGCTAGTCTGTTTGATATGATGGCCGGGTTGATTCTAGGCAAATTTACCAGAAAGTATTCTATTGGAGAGCAAAGAGATTTTTTTAATAAACATCTTGCACCATGGGCTGATTTATTGATGAGAGATATTGAAGGTTCAAAGATTGCAGTGTTTTATTCGCCGGTTGGCACAATAGGAAGAGAATTTATAGAAATAGAACGTTCGTCGTTCAAAATGGATGTTACGGGGTAGCGATAGGCCCCTGTTTCATGAGTTCAAATAATTGAACTTAATTATTGAGGAGTAGAAAATGAAAAGTGAGAAACCAAAAAACGGTAGAAGAGACTTTTTAAAAGGTGCTGCTATAACTGCCGCTGCTGCAACTGTTGCTGCAACCGTAACGAAAACAGTATCTGCTAACGAGACTATGAACACTACTGGTTCAGGCTACCAGAAAACAAAGCATGTAAAAACATATTATGAAACTTTGAGATTTTAATTTTAATTATTCTAAATTAGGAGGAATACTATGCTTAGAAAGAAGACGAACGGGGTGGCGATAGGCTCCCAAACTTCATCTTTCATCGGTAAAGCTACAGAAAAGGTAGTCGATAGAAGAGCTTTTTTAAAAGGTTCTGGATTAGCAGTCGGAGGATTAGCTACAGCAGCTGCATTAGTTGGATCTAATGTAAAGCCTGTTCAGGCAGCAGTTTCAAGTGCTGCGGTATCAATGAAGAAAACAGTTTGTACACACTGTTCTGTTGGATGTACGGTAATGGCAGAAGTTCAAAATGGTGTTTGGACGGGTCAAGAGCCAGGTTGGGATAGTCCAATTAACCTCGGAGCTCACTGTGCTAAAGGTGCTTCTGTTAGAGAAACAGCAAGTGGAGAAAGAAGACTTAAATATCCAATGAAGCTTGTTAGCGGAAAATGGACAAGAATGTCTTGGGATGATGCCATTAATGAAATTGGCGACAAGATGGAATCAATCAGAAAGTCTTCAGGCCCTGATTCAGTTTACTGGTTAGGTTCTGCTAAGTTTAATAACGAGCAATCTTATTTGTTTAGAAAATTTTATGCTTATTGGGGATCAAATAACGGAGACCACCAAGCAAGAATTTGTCACTCTACTACAGTTGCTGGTGTTGCAAACACCTGGGGCTATGGAGCAATGACAAACTCATATAATGATATTCACAACTCAAAAGCAATTTTTGTAATTGGTGGAAACCCAGCTGAAGCTCATCCGGTTTCATTAATGCATTTAATGAAAGCAAAAGAGCAAAATAATGCTCCACTAATTGTCTGTGATCCAAGATTTACGAGAACAGCAGCTCATGCAGACGAATATGTAAGATTTCGTCCTGGAACTGACGTTGCCTTAATCTGGGGTATCATGTGGCATATCTTTGAAAATAAATGGGAAGATAAAGAATTTATTAGGCAACGTGTTTATGGTATGGACGACGTTAGAGCTGAAGTAAAAAAATGGAACCCAGAAGAAACTGAAAGAGTGACAGGTGTTCCAGGTTCACAGCTTAAAAGAGTTGCTAAAATAATGGCAAACAGTCGACCTGGTACATTTATCTGGTGTATGGGTGGAACTCAGCACACTAACGGAAATAATAATACAAGAGCGTATTGTGCGTTTCAATTAGCCTTAGGTAATATGGGTACTGCAGGTGGTGGTGCTAATATTTTCCGTGGACACGATAATGTTCAGGGAGCTACTGACTTTTGTATCTTATCACATTCATTACCGGGATATTATGGTCTTTCAGCTGGTGCATGGAAACACTGGTCAAGAGTATGGGGTGAGGACTATAACTGGATTAAAGCAAGATTTGCTTCAATGAAAGGTAAAGACGGTAAGACAAAGAGTCTCATGAACCAAAAAGGTATACCAGTTTCTAGATGGATTGATGGAGTTTTAGAAAACAAAGCTAACATCGAGCAGCCTGATAACCTTAAGGCAATGGTATTCTGGGGTCACGCACCAAACTCTCAAACAAGAATGAAAGAAATGAAAGTTGCAATGGAAAAATTGGATTTAATGGTAGTTATTGATCCATATCCAACAGTTTCAGCTGTGCTTTCAGACAAAACTGACGGTGTATATTTGCTTCCGTCAACTACTCAGTTTGAGACCTATGGTTCGGTGACTGCTTCTAACAGATCTCTTCAATGGAGAGAAAAAGTTATTGAGCCTTCATTTGATTCATTACCTGACCATACAATTATGTATAAGTTTGCGAAAAAATTTGGTTTTGCAGACCGTATGTTTAGGCAAATCAAGGTTACTAACGACGAGCCTTTAATTGAAGACATTACACGAGAGTTTAACTCAGGAATGTGGACAATCGGATATACCGGTCAGTCACCAGAGAGATTAAAAGCTCACATGAAGAATCAACATGTTTTCGATAGAACTACATTACAAGCTGTAGGTAGTGAAGTTGATGGTGATTATTATGGTCTTCCTTGGCCTTGTTGGGGAAATCCAGAGATGAAACATCCAGGAACACCTTTACTATATGATACATCAAAGCCAGTTGCTGAAGGTGGGTTATGTTTTAGAGCTAGGTTCGGAGTTGAGCATGATGGAAATAATCTATTAGCTGAAGGCTCATATCCTGTTGGTTCTGAAATCAAGGATGGTTATCCTCAGTTTACAATGGCAATGCTTAAGAAGCTTGGTTGGGACAAAGATTTAACAGCCAAAGAAAAAGCAGCGATTGATAAAGTAGCTGGTGATAAAACTAACTGGAAAGTTGACTTGTCTGGTGGTATTCAAAGGGTTGCAATTAAACATGGTTGCGCACCATTTGGAAATGCAAAAGCAAGAGTTAAGGTTTGGACATTCCCAGACCCAATTCCGTTGCATAGAGAGCCGTTATATACTTCAAGAAGAGATCTTGTAGCAGATTATCCTACATACTCTGATAGAATGGCTTATAGACTACCTACTTTGTATAAGTCTATTCAAGATGTCGATCACTCTAAGAAATTTCCAATAATCCTTACTTCAGGAAGATTGGTTGAGTATGAAGGTGGTGGAGATGAAACTAGATCAAATCCATGGCTTGCAGAATTGCAACAAGATATGTTTGTAGAAATAAACACATTTGATGCTAATTCTAAAGGTATAAGAAATGGAGCAATGGTTTGGGTGGCAACGCCAGAAGGCGCAAGGATTAAAGTGATGGCACAAGTCACTGAAAGAGTTGCAAAAGGTGTAGCTTTCTTACCTTTCCATTTTGGAGGCCATATGGAAGGTAAAGATCTAAGGTCTAAATATCCTCAAGGTTCTGATCCTTATGTGTTAGGTGAATCCGCAAATACAGCGATGACTTACGGATATGATGTTGTAACCCAGATGCAAGAGAGTAAGTGCTCTTTGTGTGAAATTGAACTAGCTTAAGGGAGACTTAAAATGGCACGAATGAAGTTCTTATGCGATGCAGAAAGATGTATTGAGTGTAATGCCTGTGTGACAGCATGTAAAAACGAACATGAAGTCCCATGGGGAATTAACAGAAGAAGAGTTGTAACTATTCAGGATGGTAAGCCTGGTGAAAGGTCTATATCAGTTGCATGTATGCATTGTTCAGATGCACCGTGTATGGCTGTGTGTCCTGTAGACTGTTTCTACGAGACAGATCAAGGTGTGGTTCTTCACTCAAAGGATTTATGCATAGGTTGTGGATATTGTTTTTATGCATGTCCTTTTGGAGCTCCTCAATATCCTCAAGCAGGAAATTATGGCTCAAGAGGGAAAATGGATAAATGTACATTCTGCGCTGGTGGTCCAGAAACAGATATGTCAGGTGATGAATTCCAAAAGTATGGTCGTAATAGACTTGCAGAAGGAAAGTTACCAGCATGTGCAGAAATGTGTTCCACAAAAGCTTTATTAGCAGGAGACGGTGATGAAGTTGCCAATATCTTTAGAGAAAGAGTGGTAGCCCGCGGTTTTGGCTCAGGAGCATGGGGTTGGGGCACTGCATACCAATTAAAAGGTTAAATTGAATATTAGAAAGGCGGGAACATTAGTTCCCGCCTTTTTTTTGATTCTAAATAACCTAGATAGAATTGAGGAAAATATGCTTAAAATGATTAATAAAATTACATTGTTAATATTATTTGCAATTAGCACCATATTCATAAGTTCTTGCAGACAGGAAGAACAAAATAGAGTTTTAAATTATGAAAAAGGCGTATATCTTGGTAAAAAAGATTCTAAATTATCAGAAAAGCAAATAACAACGCTTAAATTGCATACATCTAGACAAAGAAGTTACTAGAATTTCAATATTTGTTCGGAGGAAAAAATGTTACAAAAATTAATAGCCGGTATCATGATAGTATTCATAATGAATGTTGCTATCATTTCTAATTCAAACGTATTGCTTGCACAGACAAAAGGTGAAGTTCCAGGGGAAACATTAGGATTAAAATCTGACGCTGATTTGTGGAGATTTATAAGGAATGGGAATACCGGATCAACTCAAATGAAAGATGAGTTGGCAGCAGTTATGATCCAATCAGAAGGTGATAATTGGAGAGCTCTTAGAAATGGTCCTGTTTCTGTATTTGGTGGAATTGGTTTAGCTGGAATAATTGGCTTATTAATAGTTTTTTATCTTTATAGAGGTAAAATTAAAGTAGAATCGGGATTGACTGGTCAAACAATACTAAGGTTTGCTACAATTGATAGATTTGCCCATTGGTTAATGGCCGGTTCTTTTGTACTATTAGCCTTTACCGGATTAAATATGTTGTATGGTAGATATGTGTTGTTACCAATTTTAGGGCCTGAATTTTTTAGTGCCATTACTGTTTTTGGAAAATATATTCATAACTATTTGTCATTTGGGTTTATGATAGGTCTTGCAATAGCCTTTATATTATGGGTAAGGCATAACATACCAACAAAAATTGATTGGGAATGGTTAAAAAAAGGTGGTGGAATTTTCAAAGCTGGAATGCATCCGCCTGCCAAAAAATTTAATGCAGGCCAAAAAATGATATTTTGGATAACTATGATTGGTGGATTATCAGTAAGTATGTCTGGTATAGCCTTGATGTTTCCATTTGAAACCACTATGTTTTCCGAAACATTTGCAATGTTAAACGTTTTAGGTTTAGATTTACCTACCAACTTAACAGCAATTCAAGAACAACAATATAATCAATTATGGCATGGTATTGTTTCACTAGGATTAATGATAATGATAATTGCTCATATTTATATTGGTTCTGTGGGTATGGAAGGCGCGATTGATGCAATGAATAGTGGTAAAGTTGATAGGAATTGGGCTAAAGAGCATCATAATCTATGGGTAAAGGAAGAAGACGAAAAAAATAAAAATCCTGAACCTGCAGAGTAATTTAAATAAAAATAATGACGTTTAAATCAAGCAACTATGAAGGTATCCAAAAATTAATATTATTTTTGGTGCCTTTTTTTTTATTAATAGATAAAGCTTTTGCCATAGAACAATATACAGCGCATGGAGGTCCAGTAAAGGGACTAGCCGTTTCAGATAATAATAAATATCTAGCAAGTGCAAGCTTTGATTATTCTGTTGTAATTTGGAACTTAAATCCAATTAGAGAAAATAGTACTTTGATTGGGCATGATGCATCAGTAAATACAGTAAAATTTTCACCATCAAATAATTTATTAGCCTCCGGTGGAGATGATTATAAGGTAATACTTTGGAAAATTAGTGAACCACTAGTAAAAAACGATGAAATTATTCCAAACATATTAGGTAAACATAAAGGTAAAGTAGTAGATATAGACTTTTCAAAAGATGGTAAATATTTACTAACTGCTAGTTGGGACGGAAGTATTGGTTATTGGGATATAGAAAAAAGAAAAAATATCAGATTTATTAAAGGTCACAAAGGACCTGTTTATTCAGTAAAATTTTCTGATGATAATAAATATATATATAGCTCGGGTTATGATGGTGAAATAAGATTATGGAAAAGATCAAATGGAGAATTTGTTAGACCACTCATAAAAAATGGTTGGGGTGTATCTGTATTTGAGGTAAGTGAACAAAACAATTTTATTGCATATGGATCAATTGATGGGAAAATTATCATAAGCGAATATAACAAAGATAAAAAAATACTAGAAATAGGAGAGGATAGAACTCCAATCCTATCAATGTACTATTTAAAAAATGAAAATTTAATAAGTTTTGGAAATGCAAAAGGAAGGATGATAATCCTCGATACCCAAAAATGGGCTTTGGTAAGAGATTTTAACGCAGTAAACGGACCAATATGGGATAATATTTTATTTCCAAATGACTCTTCATTAATTGTAGCCGGTTTAGACGATTTTTTAACTCGATGGGAAATTTTTGATTTCCCACCTGAAATACTAGAAAGACCTGGTCCAGCAAGAAGGTTTAACCCAATTAGGGAAGTTGGGAATGGAGAAAAACAATTTGCAAGGAAGTGCAGTGTTTGCCATACTTTAACATTAAATGGGAAAAAAAGAGCAGGGCCAACTTTATATAAAGTATTTGGTAGGGAAGCTGGAACATTAAAAGGGTATAAATATTCTGAGGCATTAATAAAATCAGACTTGATTTGGAATGAAAGCACAATTAATCAATTATTTGATGAGGGTCCAGATAAAGTAACACCAGGAACTAAAATGCCTATTCAAAGAATGAAAAAATATGAAGATAGACGTGATTTAATTAAATATTTAAAAAAAGTGACAAACTAAAAAGGAGAAATCAATGAAAATGGTATTAACAAGTGGAGTTTTTAGTATAGTAGTTGGTGTTGTAGCTTATTATATATTGATAAATATAGGTATGGATTCTGCAAACGTTATGTCTAGTATTAACGTAAGATTATAGTTACATAAAAAAAGTCTAAAGATTAAAAAAAATGAAAAAAATAAAATATATTATTTATGTTTTTATAGTAAATATTTTATTTTTACCATTAAGTGCACATGGTGATGATGCATCACGCGCATGGAAACTATCATATAAGTCAACTGTAATTGTTTTGCCTACTTGGCCAGGATATAATAGGCCTGGATTTGGAGCTCCGTTAGGAACGGCTCCAGCAGGAACAGGTTTTTATATATCAGCAGATCAAAAGACTGAAAATACAAGCTTTATTATGACTGCCGCGCATGTAATTAAAAATGCAAAAGTGGTAGATATTAAAGATTATAACAATATTACTCAACAAGCAGAAGTAGTATTGGTTGACTTAAAAAGAGATATAGCTGTTTTAAAATCGAACGTTAAGGGACTGGCAATAAAAACTTCACAAGGAGATTTAAGTATCGGAAATCCAGTTTGTGTCATAGGAAATAGTTTTGGTTTAGGGCTGAGTTTGTCATGCGGTATTATATCGGCACAAAACAGAAAAAATTTAGGCTTTAATCAAATTGAAAACTTTATTCAAACAGATGCCGCTGTAAACCCGGGTGCTTCTGGAGCACCATTAGTAAATAAAAATGGGGAGTTAATTGGTATGGTTGACGCTATTTATACAAAAGAGGCAGATATTGATGCAGGTGTAAATTTTGCAATAGATAAAGAATTGATCAATCAATTTATCACTGAAAATTATGATCTTCTAATAAAGAATTAAAATGTTTGTAAAACCTACAAAGTTAGAAGATGCAAGAAAAAAACTAATGGAAACCATTAGTTTGAAAAACGAAACAGTTAAAATACCAATTGTAAACTCATTAGATAGAGTGAATTGTTCAACGATCAAAAGTGAAATAAATTTACCATCAACAACAAATTCTGCAGTAGATGGCTATGGAATCTTGCATAAAACAATTGTATCTAATCCACAATTAAAATTGAAAGTGGTGGGCATCGCAAAAGCAGGGCATCCTTATAACAAAATAATACATCCTAATGAAGCTAT
>ERZ1048068.589-NODE-589-length-32292-cov-10.570990_pt1 | contig 32292 bp, 34 predicted proteins | sample MGYA00383098_ERZ1048068 | MGnify/ENA primary metagenome ERZ1048068 (study PRJEB29581, sample SAMEA5548368) | metagenome | biome: marine; feature: coastal; material: water | depth 1 m | study: Short-term variability in the microbial, nano- and picoplankton... | reverse complement strand
GTCTTTGTCAATAAAGATGTTAACAAGCCCGAAACTCAGCGGCGGTTACGTAACTTTGCGAGAAACAAAAAAGGCAGTGCACAAGCACGTGCAAACGTGACAAGGTTACTAGATGGAGTATCCGAAAGACAAACTGATTTATTTGCAGAAACCGGGCCCAGAACCGTTGCGACAGGAGTTCAAGATGCCAGCGTTGCAAAACCTCAGCAAGCTCCAAGTGGAGACGGCGTTTCAACTGTTGTATCAGATGTGGGGCCGGAACGAACAGTACCTTCTACACAGCCAGATACCGCTGTCGCTGTCCCATCTACAGGAACAGGAGTGGGAGACGTTGGAAGAAGCACTGGAGAGTCTGTACGAGGAGCGGTTGTTGAACAACCTGCACTAGAAACTAAAACTCCCCCGGCGCAGGCAAAGAAAGCTACTGCACCTAAACAAGTTACACGTAAAGCTACAACGCCTGCGGCCCCGGCGAAAGAGAAAAGAAAGTCAAGAACTGTTGCAGGTGTAGTAAAGCGGGGCGCACTGTCTCGGCCCAAGACTTTTGAAGTTCCTACCGACCCTGTACCAGATGCAGATGTCGATAAGGTTGAAGCTCGACTAAAGAAAACAACTTCTAGGGAAAAAGATAGAACTAAAACGGATGAAAACGCGTCGCTTGAAGCCTACTTTGGTAGAGATGAGCGTGTTGTCGATGCTTTGGATAGGGCCATTCATGACGTTGTAGATAAAAGCCCGACCTTTAAAGCGCAGAAAGGCGTCAGCGAAGAGACAAAAGCATACTTTGCACAGTCAGGCGTAGGGAATGCTGAACAAGTTTTGGCGTGGGCTAAGAAAAATCTATCCAAAGAGACTAATCAATGGGTAGAAAAACGAATAGAGACAAAGAAAAAAGCGCTTGAACGTGTCACTAAAAGAACCAAAGAGGTGCTTGCGGCTGAGGTAAAAGAAGCTGAAAAACCCTCAGAACTAAAAGCGCAGAGTAAGAAAACAACGCAAAGAGTCATACGAGACTACGTTGATGATGCGGCTTACGCTAGCAAAGAAGCGTCACGTGAACAGCGTGAACTTGATGCAGAAATAAAAACGATTGAAGAGTTCTTTGACGACTTGCCGTACGAACTGCGTATTGGTGATGTCATGCTTGGTAATGAATTACACCCAGTAACAACGTCTCTTTTACGTGAAGGTAAGCTAGGTGAAGCACTGCGTGTGCTAGCAAGTCTTACATCTGAAAACCGTGTACGCCAGCTAGCAAACAAACTAGCTGATAATGTGGGCAACACGAAGGTTGAATTCTTTTCCGATACAAAAGAAGGCAGTCTTGCAGGGGGCTTCGACCCGCAAACCAACACAATCAAACTTAACGAAGCCTACGGTGCTAGTCAGCACACCCTTCTACATGAGATGGTTCACGCGGTGGCATCGGCAACGTTGGCTAAACCTTCGCATCCTTTAACTAAGCAACTAAACACGTTGTTCAATGATGTTAAAGACAGCCTCGGTACCGCATACGGTGCTAAGAACCTCGACGAGTTTGTTTCCGAGGCTATGTCGAATCCAGAGTTCCGAGCAGAACTTGCCGGTATCAACCCTGATGGATCAAACATTAACGCGTTACAGCGCTTTTTAGATAGCGTAGGTAACTTCTTGCGCCGTCTAGTTGGTACGAAGACTAAAGATATCGAATCTGCTCAAACTCGTGCCGACGCACTAATTGATGAGATCCTTGCACCTGCACCTGAGTTCCGCGATGCCAACGTACTTGCTATGTCTAGCACCGCCGCTGGTGTTAAGAAAGTCATGAGTATGTTTGGTGACGTACAGAAGAAATTTTCTACGCCACCTAACTCGAAAGAACGGAAAGAGTTTGGTGAGCTTGCTGAAGACACAATGGACAGTTTAGGGAGCAAAGCTGGATTTGTTGTACCAAAAGTTCTTGATCTAGTTGCTCTTACCGACGCCATAAACATGGTGAGTAAACCCCTTGGTGCAATTTCTCAAAAGTTTCTTATAGCGGTAGAAGAAATGCGAGGCGCTGTTGCGGCTAGAGATGAAGCCACTAGAAAAATTATTCAACCTATGGAGAAGTGGTTCGACAACACAACGCCAGAGCAAGTAAAACGTTTTAACGACATCATATATAGCCGTGAGTATGGTTCGACTATCTTCCAAGTTGACCCTAAACTTTCCGTTAGTGAGGCAAGAAAAAAATACCAAGGCAAGCCCGATAAGAGTGGTAACGATCTATGGGCTATTTGGCAGAAGAATCACGAACAATGGAAGAAGTTAGACTCTGAAGGCCGACGTACCTACGAGAACATGGAAAAGTTCTATAGAGATCAACATAAAGCATTAAAAGATGTTTTGTTTGCACGTATTGATGACACGATGGGTAAGACGCAAGAAGCTAAAAATCTTAAAGACGAGATAACGAAGCGTCTAGTTGACAAAGCTGATTTAGCTGTTTACTTCCCTCTTATGCGTGAAGGGCGTTACAAAGTTGGCTATCGGTATAAGGATGGCAAAACTCCCAAAGGACAAGACAGTTACGTTTTTGAGATGTACCAAAGCCGTAGTGAGTGGTTAGCGCGTATTGAAGACATCAAAAGTAATCCTGACATGGAGGTTACAAAGTCTGGTGAAGGTGATTTAGATCTGGGTTACGCACAAAAAGCGCCGCCTACTTCGTTTGTTAACCAGACACTTAAGCTACTAGAAGGTAGCGGTGTAGATGCGAAGACTCAAGAAGCATTCATGCGTATGGTTATTGAGTCCCTACCAGAGACATCATTCGCTAAATCACTACAACCCCGAGAAAATATTGCTGGGCACGAGACTGACGCTTTACGTGCAATAAAGATAAAAGGCTTTTCGTTAGGACAACAAATAGAACGGCTTGGTTTTAACGCGAAAGTGCAACAGCTCGAAGCTGAAGTTGGTGAAGTACCTGCACTTTCACCCAAGAAACAGTACATTCTTGAGGCATTGAAAGACGACTTAGTGAAGCGCATGGAATTCTCTACGTCCGGTGCAAAGTATAAAGAGTTTGAAGGTGTAGTACGCGTTGCTAACCAGCTTGCTTTTGTTGGTACCATCGGCTTGAACACAGCCTCGGCGATGGTTAACACGTCACAAATTCCTTTGTTTGTGTTGCCTATGTTGGGTGGTGAGCATGGGTACCGTGCCAGTGCCAGCGCTATTAGTGACGCGGCTAGTCTTGTTACAGGCGCACGACACCAAGCACCGAAAAAAGGAGACGACAAAGGACTACGTGATCGTGTTCAAGAAGCCCTAGACGCTTCTTCTCCTGCGTATGGCCTCGATGCGTACTATACCGAAGTTAACGGAAACTATACGGTACGTACGGATATGGATCTCCCTGCGGAACGTATTAAAGAGTTAAAAGAGATTGCCCCATTAGTACAACGTGCGGCCAAACGGGGACACCTAAACCGGTCTTACATGATGGATGTTCTCGGTCTTATCGAAGGTGGTAAGGCTAGACCTAACGAATCGTTAGTACGTAAAGGTCTTTCTGTATTAGACAGAGGCACTGCTATTTCTGCCATGATGTTTAACCAAGCAGAACGATTTAACCGTCAAGTAGCTATGGTGGCATCATACAAACTAGCCATTAAAAAGTTAGAGAAAGAGCAACCAAAACTAACAAAAGCTGAAAGAGAAGACCTCGCAATCGAGACAGCCTTCAAGCAAACGCACGAGTTTAACGGTGGTTCTACTCTCGAAACGGCACCGCGTATAGCGCAAGAAAACATTGGGCGTGTGGCTATGATGTATAAGTCATACGGCTTACGTATGTATGCCACGATGATAAAGACCGCAAAGCAAGCGTTGGATGTATACAAAGCGGAGTTAAAAGAGAACGGCTTTAGCGATGCTGTCGCCGCTACAATGACGAGCACCGCAGGTAAACAACTTTTAGGAATACATGGAACGGCGGTGTTTTTTGCAGGGGTACACGGCGTGCCTTTGTACGGCGCAGTTCAATTGCTTGCAGATACGTTCTTCTTGGGTGACGAAGAAGATGATTTCAATACGATCGTACGCGATTATATAGGCGAAGGGTGGTACAAGGGGGCGGTCAACCAACTAACCGGTGCTGACGTTGCGTCGCGAATACGCTTGACTGGCCTTGTCCTACAAACAAACCGATACAACACCGACGCCTCTATGGAAGAAACCATAGGTTTCTATCTAGGTGGTCCTGCATGGAGTGTAACTAAACGTGCTGGGCGAGGACTAAATGATATGTGGGAAGGCGAGTTTCAACGTGGTGTAGAGAACTTACTACCTGTTGGTGTTGCAAACGCGTACAAAGTGCTTGGACGTTATCAACAAGACGGCGGTGTTTATTCTCGGCGTGGCGATCCTATCTACGATGACATTACAGGTGGCGAGCTTGCCGCACAATTCTTCGGTTTTGCACCGGCTGAGTACACACGTCTCCAAGAAAACAACCAGCGGATCAAACGTATTGACACAACACTTTCGCGTAGAGCCTCAAAACTCCGTAAACAATACTATCTCGCCACTCGGCAAGGAGACTTTCCTGAAGCGCGTGAAGTAATGCGAGAGATTGCTAAGTACAACCGTGCCCACCCCAACTTTGCGATCACGCAGGAATCTATTGATCGGTCGATGAAGCAACACATGAAAACATCTACTGAGATGTACAACGGTGTGACGTTATCCCCGGCTATGCGTAGGTTGTTGAATGACCAGCTTGAAGCAGAGCGTAACGGTTTCGTAGCACCCAAATAAAAAACCCCCTTCGGGGGACCAAAGGGGGTAAAGCCACATACTTTTCGGAGCCGTCAAGTAGGGCGAGGAGAACGACAGAAGGATCGGGTGGAACCCACTGCCGCAAACACACTATCACATTTTACGCCAAAAACGTACCCCTAGGCACTCACCTTCAATCCTAAGACGGCTTTCTATCTCCCATCCTTTCTCGGTGCAGATGCGGGTAACTTCCTTTGTGGCTTCTTCTGTGTTGATGCACGGCACGAAGATTGACGCGCCAATATTCATGTTGTCCCAATTGACTTCGATCCGCACCCCGTCAGGGGCAAGATCATAAGTCTTCAAGATTTTCATCGTCAGGCTCCATGTCAAACTTCATAGCAAGCACGTCGGATGCAGGTAGCTGTAGGTTTGTGCCTTTGGTTAAGCGCACCTTCTTACGCTTGCCATTACACTTCTGCATGATCTCGTTCACTAGATGCGCGTAGTTAATTTGCAACTCTCCGCACCATTCTTTCAGCGGTTTGGGCTTAACATAAAACATCTTAGTGTCTGTTTCGTACCGAGCGATCAAACGTCCACGAGCAATCTGTTCAGGTACTACATATTCATCTAACCCGTTATTGTGCACGCCTCGATTGTCCGCCGTGCTTTTGATCTGCAAGATGTAGCTAATGTTCTCAGTAAAGAAATCATCTAAAACGTCGTACACAGTGCCGCCCATGTCCGTCATGTTTCGTTTGTTCTGCTCGACTAAATCCGACACAGCCCACTTAAATACGTTCTGGACATCGAAATCATGCAGTCCCGCCTTCTTCGCGATAAGTAGACCGGCAATCGTTGCGGTTATCGTCGCAGACCAGAACCGATTTTCAGACGTTAACTCAGCCTTAGCATCCACACGCTTCTGCACGTCCCATACAATCTGCTGGCACGCCTGTAAATTTTTCATTATGTACTGTACGTAGGTAATGCCCGCGTGCCCGTAGTTACTTAGAAGACTACTCTCGAACGCATCGGTAGTTTCTTTGTCTTTAACCGAATCAAACATGCGCTCTACACGGCACTCAAGAACCCGTTGCGCCTCTGCTTTCGGCATAGCTTTCGCCATACTGATACGCTCTACTACGCTGGTGTTAGCGGTGTACATCATAAGGAGACTCCAACGCCCACCCCGATACCGCTCAACGTTTGAGCTGGACGACATACGCCCCCGTTGCTGTCCACTGGTGCCTTGATACACAAGCTCTGACATCTGTCGTGGGGACATATTAGTGATCTCGTCAATGCCCGTAGGTAAGCTGTGCATCACTTCAGCGCGATTCATCTTGAAGTTATAGGTGTCGTCCTTCTGCAATACGAGCTGTTCTGGGTCTCCCCATATACCGGATGCGGCTAACAACAGTGCTGTCTTGCCCACACCAGAGTCTTTATTGTAGAACGAGACCGTGCCGCAGTTAGTGTTCAGAAACTCCATCAACGGACTGCCGAATCCCATACCCAAAGCAAATTGTTGGAGGACGAACTTCTCATCGCTCCACAACTCTAGGTTATCTCGCCACTCTTGGTACGTACCTTTCGGTTCAAACGCAGGGAAAAGTCCTACTGTTTGGTTGGAAGGTGGGTTGAACTCAATAACATCAGGAGTAATCTTTTGGTTACCCAAAATAAACGCACTCATGCTGTCATCTGCCCACCCGAACTGCCGATGTGCTTGGTCTGCTGTACTAGTAGCTTGCAACTCGTCTACCCAACTTAATGTATAGCTCATCAAATCATCCATCTTTTTTACAGTGACGCCCCGTGAGGATAGCGTCTTGCGAAACTCTTCTGTCGATGTGACAGCACTCATAGGTAATGTGAACTCTCGCACCCCATCCCGTGGCAAGTGCAGACGCATAACAATAGCCTCACCTACCTCTGGGTCGTGCACGCGCTTCACTACATACAGATCGTTGTGGTACAGCTTCTTCTCTTCAACGTCGCCGTCTTCGTTCTTAGTCCTAATATAAACGCCGCCGTTTGCTCCGCGCACGTAGGGCGGTGGGTACTTAGGTATCTCATAAGTTGTTTTAGGTTGGTTAGGAAGTTCTAGTGCCGGGGCTTCTACGTATACACCCTCATCAGTTACCTCAGCTTCCTTAAGCCGCTTACCCAATACAATCGGCGATTTTATGTTTCCCCATTGCGGGCAGTTAGAACAAACGTCAGGGTTAAATTCATCGAACTTAACGCACGTGTACGGTCCTTTGATCTGACTGAGCTTTTCCTTGGTGTCTTCTGGCGTGTACTCAGGATGGTTCTTCGAGATGACGTGCATCGCTTTGTCGCTGTCTGAACAGAACTTTGCAATAGATAACCCCGCACGCCACAAAGGTTCGCTCGTTTCTTCTTGGTGTCGGATGATGTTGTACAGTTGCTCACACCCATCACCTCGTAGTGTCTTAACCAGAATATCCTTGAACACATTTTCTTGATTGCCCATCAGGTTGTGCATAGTCTGGCTCAACTCTTTGGGTATGTGTTTAGTGGGAACTGGTATCATTTCCCCACCGAGTAATTCTGAGAATGTGTCAAAACCGACAGCCGCGATTGGCTCACCTAAGCCAAAAAAGTTTACGTCAGACGGCGGATTGGTTTTGTAGTTATGTGTGTCAGGAATTCTTAACACGCGTGCGGCATCAGAAGTGACTGCGGGGTCAGCAAGAAAGTTTTGCTTGGCACACAATCGCTTAAGCCTCTCCGCTACAGGAAACCAATCCTCATAGCAGACCGACTCATCTAAGAACCAATACACATGCACGCCGCGACCCGAGTTAATCATCGTCGGATTCGGCAAAGAATTCGTAGTGCAGAACTTACGCAGTTCTTTTATCGCTTCTTCTTGCGAAGCAAATTCTTTTGTAGGGCCACAATCAAGGTCGAGAAAAAACGACTTGAGGTGCTTTACGTTATCAACTTTACGTGAGTTAACTTCTTTAAACGTAGCCAACCCGTAGTAAACATCATATCCCTGTTGGTCGAAGTGACGTGCGGCATCAACAACTTCATCAATAGAATCGTAGAACTTTTGAGTTTTTCTTTCGTCCGCCGATTTCGCCGCAAATACGCAGTAATGTCCCTCGCTACTCAACACCTTTTCTAAAAATGTTTTTGTTTCCATGTATCCACCCGTTGCGTGAGGCGCTACGGCAGAGACGTTTGTCCCCCGCCCTACCGTAGCGCGGTTCAATTATCTTTGTGACGAGTAAGTTAGTCGTCCCAGTTGTCGATAATAGAACTGAGGTCTTCACTTTCTGCGGGTGCTGGAGCAGATTTCTTAACAACTTTAGTTGGCTCCTCGATAGCAGGTTCTTCGGCTGGGGCGTCGAACCCATCAAGGTCTTCTGCCACTGGCGCTGGCTTGCTGACTGCAAACGGATTTGACTCATTAACATCGAACCCATCGACAGCACTAAACGGAGAAACACTCTGACGTTCCGCGAGCTTTACTACCTGAGCACCTCGCAGTCTTAAAGATACTCCCGCACCCATCGATGCGCTATAGGGAACACCAACAACAGCGATATTTACTACGCTATCACTTGTTAGCTGGAAGTCGTCGGGTAGCTTCTGCGTCTTAGCATCGTACTGCGCTGGCCTAGTTGTCTTCTCACCGTTGTACGCACCTTTGAGATTGGCTTTGTACTGGAACATACCGTCATCTGTTTTCTTGAACGGGTTCTTTATGTCAGGCCAATTAGACTTCTTGCGCTCGTTGTAGAGTGCTTTCATGTAGGAGTACAGCAAACGTGCTGTGTCCTCATCGACCTTGAACTGCAAGGTGTACTCCGCACCATCATCGAGTGCGTCACAAGGAACGGACCGGTTTTCGGCTGTATCAAACCGATACGTGCGGTCTATCTTAGGGTAAATAGCAATTGCATTGCTGATAACGTGTTGCTCAGTTGACATGGTTAGTCTCCTTAAGTTGCATTTACAGAGGGGTAAACAAAGCCGTCTACTTCTGCAAAGGGTTGCCCTTTTTGGGGCGGGTTAAATGAAATCGCTTCGTTGGCTTCATCGGCAGTAGCTAATGAAACTACGAGGTCAAGCTCCTCTTCTTCGAGGGGGCGGTGTGCTTGGAAAAACAGCTTTGGTACAGGGCTATCACGATCAAAAGCACAACGTGTTACCACAGAAATAACCGGTGTGTTATGCGTAGCTAGGCGCTGTGCATAGGCTTGCATCGGCATTTTACCGTCTACTGCCCGACCAAAAATTGAAGTGGCTGGGAGTTGTAGTTGGTAAACCTTATCAAGCTGTCCGTCTAAGACGACCGCTAAACGCTGTGCAAACCGACACGCACGTCCACCACCTTGACCTGACCCCCTTATATTTTGAGGGCAGTCCATGCACCGTGATGCTTGGCGATCTTCCATAGGAACATCAGGTGATGGTTGTGTTGTGTCTGCTGACCAGCATGTAGGCGGTGTTGGATTGTTCGCATCAAACGCATTGGCGTAATAAGATCGGGAGATCTTAGCGGCGTTTAAGATAACAAACTTAATGTTATCGCTGTCCGCTACAGACACCGGCTTACCACTTTCAATAATACGAAACGTTCCACCACTTAGACTAATCCGGTTCATCAGACGTCATCATCAAGAGGAGCAGTAAACATGTCAGCCCAATGCTCATCAGAACCACCAGACTCTGCTTTAGCTTCGGAACCATTCACTACTACTTCAACCGGCTCAGGCTTACCGTCGGTTTTATTTGCTAGGGCCGTAGACACGTCCGCAACAGAAAAACGATAGGTATTCCCTACCTTGATGTAGGTGGTCTTGGGTATATGTCCTTGACGCACCCATGCCCTGATTGTCGAAACAGACACAGAGAAGTGCTTGGACAGGTCTTCAATTGGTACAAATGGACCGTTCATTATTTCTTCCTTACTGAGATTGTGTACTCGGAATCCACATTGAGACCTTTCGGCACAATGTCGGGGTTCTCTTCAAGAAAGGTCTTCACGTTGGTTTGGTTTAGGCGCTTTTCCATAAACTCAGGAACCTCATGCTCAAGCACAAACTTGTGCATCTGCTCCCAGTCGCTGGTCCAATACCTAGTCCTTACCGAACGGTAGAACAACCCTTCAGAAGTTTTGACGCTTTCGAGGCCGTTGTCTTTGCAGTAGTCGAGTAGGGCGGCCTTTACCTTATCCATTTGCTGGTTAAGGTTGGCCTCTTTCTCTTTGTACTCCGCAGATAACTTAGCTTTCTCGTCACGGATTTTTATATAAACACGCGTTAGCTTTTCTGCTAACCCTGCTACTTCGCTCATTTGAGTCTCCTACGCACACGACACAAGTGTCGGGGTTTTCACTCTACTTACACGTTATGGGCTAGTCAAGCAATTCTTTGTATAAATCGATCATTTTTGTGTGTACGTCAATTCTACTATCTAGTAATGAGTAAACACGCTTTTCAACAGGAGATCCTTGTAGTTGTACAACTGTACACTTGTGGTCCTGTCCTGATCGGTGCACGCGAGCGTTTGCCTGTGCGTAGGTTTCTAAGGAGCTGGTTGGTCCCCACCACACCACAGTGTTAGCGGCTGTTAACGTGACACCGTGAGCCGCCGCTTGGGGTTGAATCACAAGCACGTGGGGGGTGTCGCTTTCTTGGAATCGTTTGAAGATGTCCGTACGTTTGTGTGCCGGAACGTCACCACGTATTACCTCTGTGGTTATGCCGTCGGCTCGTAGTTTGTCAGTCAAGATATCAATAGTGTGTTTGAACGGTACAAACACTAAGACTTTCTTACTACTCTCGTCGATAACCTCTCGAAGCACTTTGTATCGGTGCTTGATATCAAACTCCAGCGCACCTCCATCATCGGTATAGACTGCACCAGAAGATATTTGTAGGAGCTTACTCATGTTGATTGCGGCGTTAGCGGCGGTAATCTCTTCGCCAGCGGCCTGTATTACAAGCCTCTGCTTGAGGTCTTTGTAGTATTTAGCTTGTTGTCTTGTCAGCTCAACCTCACGTTTGGTGTACACCATCTCCGGTAAATCCAGACACTCTTCTTTGGTAAACCGGATTGCGGGTTGCAGTGCTTCGTACACTATCTGTGTGGCTGTATCTCTTGGCATCCATTTAAACTGCGTAACCTTGTGCATTACCATGTCTCGGAATGCACTAAAGAATCGTGGTACACCAGCGGGGCTAACAAGTTTGGCTAGGCCATACGCATCGAGGGGTGACTGTGCGGCGGGAGTACCCGTCATCAACCATAACCACGTCTTATCATCTAAGAGTTTGAACAACGTCTTCCAGCGTTTGGTCTGCGGGTTCTTGTAGTGAGTCGCTTCGTCAATGATGATGCAATCAAACCCACCGTTACGAATCTCATCAAGGACAATCTCAACACCGTCGTAGTTTATGATGACGTACTCAGAGCCTTCATTAATGATCTTCTTGCGCTTCTCTTTACTGCCGTATGCGACTGACACCGTGCGGTGCATTGCAAAACTAAACAAGTCATTACGCCATGCACTATCCATGATAGATAGCGGGCATATTATAAGCACCCGTCGTATTTGCTTTTGCGTCATTAAGAAATCAGACGCCCAGATTGCTGATGCTGTCTTGCCCGTACCTTGTTCGTTGAAGCAAAATGAACGGCGGTTCATAGTAAGAAAGGCCGCTGTTGTCTTCTGGTGTTCGTAAGGCTTGTATTGTCCGGGCCAGTTGTAACGTCCTTGAATAGGTGATGGGACGTTAATGTTTAAATTCTTGAGGCTGTGGGCTTCGTCTACGCCCCAGTTAACAACAACCTTGTTATCCGAAAGCTCCCGACTTTTTTGGACTGTCGTTGTCACTTTGTTTGGGTTTCGTAGGCGTAACAAAAGCGCCTTGTTGTCTAATATTTGCACGTTGTTCTCCATCGGCGCGCCGTTCAAGCGGCGTTATATTACGGCTTTTTATTTGTTCTAATTGTCGGTCAACTGATTTGACGAGCTTTGGTAAGTCTTCAAGTTGAAACTCGTCTAAGTAATTTGCGAACTCTACTTCAAGTGCGGATTCCACCTCGTGCATGTAGAAACCACCCATCAATAAACTCCTCGCGCGATCCCATACGACTAGAGGGAAAGCCACTACACATTTCTCCGTGGGCCACGGCTCAAACGCCCACCACCTGCGCGGTTGCGACTACTACTTTGTACCTTGACGCCATCTTTGTTAGACCCACCACGTGATAACGGTTTGTTGTGCGCTACATCTTTACCTTCGCGCTTGTCCGCTTTACCGTTCTTGTTAGCATCTTTGCCCGTCTTATCCATTTTCCGACGTGCACGTTGACGCTCCATACGGTTAGGGTGTTCCTCTCGTGCTTTCTGTAGTTGGTACTCTCTTTTGTAATCGCGCTTCTTCTTCTCAGTCATCTGTTACTCCCGTTGTGTACACACACTGTGACAGGACAGTGCCGTTTACATAATCCACTTGGCCTAGGATTCCATACGTTGCGCTTCTCGGCCATCTCCATAATCGAATACTTGTTAGCCCACTTTGTCCAAAGCATACCCGCATCGGAATCGGCGTAACTATCTTTTACTAAGTTATTGCTTACAACGAACAACAACCCAGCACGTACGTATTTAATCTTTGGGTAATGCGCGAACACTAACAGAGCCATCAACTCAAGCTGACCCTTGTCCGCGTACTTCGCATTCTTGCCTGTCTTATAGTCAACTACCCACGCCAACTCATCTTCTTCGTTGATAATTAATAAGTCGGCAATACCTCGATACCACACTTCTTTATCGTAGAAACTGCATGGGGATAAGTTTTCAGTCACCCCCAGCTTTTCTTCGCAGAGCTTCTTACCTTTCTTAGCCTTGAGTGACTCCAACATATCAATCGCGTAGTCAAACATCTTAGGGAGTGGTGTGTCGTCCCTGACGTATTCTTCAGCGGCTATATGAAATGCGTTGCCGTACCGAATCGCATCGGTCTCGACGAACGGATATTCTCTGAGGATCTTCTCGTGATAGAACTGCTTGGGGCATTGTTCAAATGCCTTTGCTTTACTGAAAGACCACGGCGCTATACTCACTCACAATCCCCATACGACTTGGCAGTACCACTCTCACAGTCAATGGGTAGACCTGCCGCCCAGACCGGAACCTGACGCATACAGTTTTCTATATACGCTTGTGCTTGATCTATCTCGTCGTCCTTAACACAGGCCACAATCGAGTCATGAACTGTTAGTACAACGCGGTATCTCTTACTAATTTGTAGCATCTGCTCACCAATTATGCAACGCGCTACTGCCTGACACAGGTTTTCTGTCACCTTACCACCGTAAATTCGTGTACGCCCTCGACGAGTTTTGTAGCTGTACTCCAGCCCGTTCTCGGTTTGCTCCGCTGATAAGTCGTTATAACGTAGCAACAAACCTGACGGTAATTTGACGGCACGTTCTGGCCCCAACACTTCCAGCACGCCAGACTTACCTACCTGTATGCTGTCACCGTTGACCATCGCGCGAATCATATTCTGGCAATTGCGCCACAGGTGATTGATCTTCCAGTTGGATTCGCGATAGATGTTTATGATGCGACGCGCTTCCTCAAGCTCTACTTCAAACCCAAAGTTCTTAAGCTGTAGTTGGAACTTAACAGCGCCCATGCCGTAACCCGCGCCGAGGATTGTAGTCTTACCTACAAACCGTTGATCTTTTGTCACGTCCGCTTCGTCGCAACCATAAATCCGCGAAGCCATCTTTACGTAGACGTCTTCTCCTGCATCGAATGCCGCTGTTAGATCGTCCTGCCCTGCCATCCATGCTAGTACCCGTGCTTCTATTTGAGCAGAGTCCGCATCAATCAGGCTGTATCCTTCTGGTGCGAGGATACTGCGCTTTAACTTCTTACCGTTTGGTCCACGACTAGGTAGGTTCTGCATGTTGATCTTGTCATCACCACCCCAGCGTCCAGTGTGTGCGGCGTAATAACGTACGGGTACGGGTAACATCCCACGCTTACCGATATCGATAAACCTCTGCGTGCGCGTCTCTTCCAACGTACTCTTATTACCTAGCCGTGCGGCAACTACTGCCTGTACTCGTGAGTCCTCGTGATCCGACAATGCCTTGAATGCTTCGTCGGACTTGGCAAATGCAAACGTTTCTTTGCCCGTGGTTGCGCTGATTTTCATGGGTGGTTTGATACCCAATCCTTCTAATACTTCAGCAAACTTCTGGTTAGACATGAGATCTTCTTTAGACACCTTCGCTGACTCAAGCAACTGATCCTTCTGCTCCTTGGTATCTTCGAGGTGCTGTTCGAGAAGCCCAATGTCCAGATCTAACACAGGTTCAACGAACATACGTAGCGTACAGTCAATCAACTGAAGCTCGTGCTTGGGGAAGTCTTTACGCATAAAGATGTTAAAGAGCTTGTAGGTCAGTTCAACATCGTTGATACAGTAGTCACCGTACTTAGAAAGCTCTTGTGCAGTGAAATCGGCACGGCGCTTACCTAACGCATTTAGAACCTCGGTCCCCTTAGCGCCGATCTGATATCGCTCAGATAACGCCTTGAGACTTCCGCCAGCGTCAATCCCATGTAGAGCACGGGCGATACAAAGAGTGTCAGCGTAAACCCTAGGATGAACATCAAAAAGCCAAGACAGAATAGCACCATCAAACATAGTATTATGAGCGAGTAACATACTGCCCGCCCAATCGAAGGTGTGTAGGTATCCTCTAATCTCAGCATGTGTGCCACTCGCCCATTCGGTGTTTCCGTTGTTAACCTTTACCCCTACACCGATGACCTCGAACCTCGGATCACGGATGTACTCTTCTGTTGTCATCTTAGACAGCGAGAAGTCTCTATCGTAGTACGTCTCAAAATCTAACGTAATGAGATCCATCATTTCACCTCAAGTAGTTTCTGCATGTAGTGGTCGGCTTTCTCTAAGTCATCGTTACCTTTTGTTCGGGCGAGGTACTTAATCACATTGCCCTTGAGGTAACCGCTGAACTCTTCCTCAGTCATCCACGCTTGCATTGCGTCCCAAGGTTCGACGGATAAAGTTTTGTAGTGCGTTCCACCAACCTGTCTTAGGCTGGCGGGTCGTGGCTTTTTTCCGGTGCTTGTCGCTTCCTCCACATGTTTGGTAACGACTTCTGCTCTGGCACGATTGGCCTGCTCTTGCTTGACGATCTTGTACGCATACCCGTACGAAACGCCTGTCACTTTTGCGGCCATAGTTGGACTCGCGTCAGGATTTGTTTTCAGGTACGAACGTACCGTGTCAGCTTTGTTCATGGTGTTTCTCCTAGTTGGTTTAAAAAAGCTATACGCGACCTGCAAGGCGTGACGCGATGTTGATACCAGTTGTCACAATCTGGTGGGGTCGAGGTCGTTGTCCAGCTCGGGGTGGTAGGCGTCCTGTTCACTTGCCTGTGCCAATAGTTCGAGCGACTCATCGTCGGCATCGGCCAAGCCATACACAAAGAACCCATCTTGTGTGAACCCCTCGAACGTCAGTCCGTCAGGGCGCAGTCGGTAGCGGTCGTCACCGGTAAGAACCCATCCGTTCTCGGCGTAGGCATCAGAGGGAAACTTATTAAATTCCATGTACGAACTCCTCAAAATCCATTTCCAGTTGACCGGCATTGTGTATCTGCTCCCCGATCTTACTTAGCACATCGTCGATATTAGTTTCGTTTATTACTAACGCTATGCCGTGGTTTAGTTTTATATCATTTAGATTCTTTTCTTGCAATGGGGTGGGCTTATTTTTTCCTGCTTTACATTCGATACCAAAAAACTTCCCTTCGTAACATCCTATGATGTCAGGGACTCCGCTCTTACCGTATCCCCCGGTGACTGGATAAAAGTAATACGCACCTAACGCCTTAAGGTGTGCCACTACTTTCTTCTTTACTTTCGCTTCGGGTGTCATCGCCATGTCGCTCTCCATTTTGTTAGTGCCGCACTAACTTTTTACAGGCACAAAAAAGGGGGCCGAAGCCCCCAACGTTTCTCACACTACTAAGATCGATATACCCAAAAGGTATCCTCATCTATGCGCCGCCCTACATCTGACACGGCTTGCATAGGTGGCTTTACCTTGAGCATATTAAGTACGGACAGCTTGCGCTGTATCCACTCGGGTAACTCATCCACCGAATCGTAGGCTCCCTCGATTGCCGTGTCAACACCTTCCATACCAAAACATGAGACAAGGACACTTTTCGTACTAGGGTATACCACAACGCGGTAGATGTTGTCATCGTGTGGTAACTCATTAGTCTGCGAGGACATAGTACACCCCGTGACCAGCACAAACACCTACGCCGTCCACGAAGTCTTCACTGTCGAGCATCTGTAGTACAGCAAGTTTACGTGTGAGATCCTCGGGTAACATGTCCTCGGTGTAGCGTATGTGCGACTCTTCAAGATCGGCAGTGTAAGGGTTGGTCTGCGTACCCTTGACAACATCAAACACATTGCGCCCCCGTGACTCGTACATCATGACGCAGTAAAACGGCACGTTATCTATGGTGCTGGTGCCTAACGTCTCATCAGCAAGCACCATCGCCGCCACATCAGACTTGAACGTAGGGTCTAAGAACTCGTGCCCCATGTCGATCAGGTGCTTGAGTTCTTTGTACAGCCGCTTGTTGTTGTTTCGATTTGTACCATAAACACTTGTCACGATATCCACCACCTTCTCTGCTGTTGCGTTTGCACCTTTGCGTACTTTATCAAACTCATTACGCATCCCTTTCTGTAACACCCCATGACTCACACCAGCCAACTGTTTCGGCGAAGGCCGTCGCAAGTATGTCTTGGCAAGTTTCAGTGCGGTGTTGGCATTAGATGATGTCTTCATACAACGATTGGAGTTACCCGAACTGTACTTGTCGTTGTGTATTGACCACGCGTGCACACAGTAAGTCGGCTTCCACCCACCCGTCTTCTGTTCTCGGTTGTCAGTGAAAGCAATGTAACCAATAGCCCACGGACAATCGTCACGTACCACCCACGATGATGTTCTGGTACGTTGGATGAATGTGATGCCGGAGTCACGTGAACACAACGCCGCACCCACCTGCCGTTTCCAGTCGTGGAACAGCGCTCTGTCCTCGCTGTCGCCGTGTGCGTCGAACTCAAATGTATTCGTCGCTCTCTGCCTTATATTTTCTACTGTTACCCAATCAAAACTCATGTCATTCTCCTTTTGTTAGTGTCGCACTAACTTATCCGTTGCGTACTTTGTCGTACGCTTTCTTGATAACTTCCACCTCTTGCTTTGCTTTCTCGGGTGTCATGTCATCGTGTAGTAACTCACCGCGTACCTGTATGGCGTTGCAGTGATCCCGTATTATCTTCTCCACAATTGCTACTGCGAATTGGTATTGCATATTACATGTCTCCAGATTTTATGTTTACTTGCTTACCTGTATCGGGGCGTGCGCTTTTGTTGTCCAGTATGCACCATAGCACGGGACAGTCCCATTGACCCCATGATCCCCAGATGTACCCATCAGTCAGTACGACACACGCTTGTGGCTTTACGTTGTTGTCACGTATGAACTCAGGGACACACTCGACGCTAGTGCCACCACCACCGACAGGCTGAGTGGACTTGAGTAGATCTTCAAGCTCGTGCGTATCGTATGTCTCGTTACCACACACCTTGGTATCCCAGTACAAAACACGCACGCGTTCGGGGTTAAGCGTCGAACAGATCTGGTGTATCTCACTCATGAACAGTGTCAACTCACGCTGACCAATGGACCCTGACGTATCAATTGCCACCACCAACTCGCCCACTTGGTCGTTGATACCACTCGGCATGTAGTACCCAGACGATACGTACCGCCTGTTAGGACGTGACCACGTGGAGTAATCACTACCCGCACACGTGTTCTGTATGAACTCGCGTAACACCTCGCGCCAATCGATCTGTGACTCTAGTAAATCACCGAACCGATCACGCTCCGAACCATCACCGATCTTGCCAGCGACCATCGCACCTTGACGTATAGCCTCGTCGATATCACGGGACAGCTCTCGCTTCTCGTCGTCGGTCAACTCTTGGGCACCCTCCCAGTCGTGCTCGTCGAACCCTCCGTGCGTATTGACTCCAGTGGCAACGTCGGTATTGGTACCAGAACCGCCCGCGTTCTTGTCATCTGATGCGTCGTTATCACATAGATCCTTGAACACACGAGCCGCATCCCAACCACGGTACTTGTAGTCGCGACACCCTTGGGCTGGCATGACCGCCCAGCCGTCGGTGTTGTCATCGCTGATCTTGATATTGATGACGTGATCGCACGCCTTGTTGGCGAGGTTGGCGTCCTGTTTGTACATCCACTCCCACGTGGTGAGGTGTTTGTACAGCTTGTGGTACACCTCGTGCAGTATCAGGAACCGAAGCTCGGCATCGTTGAGTGAGTCAACAAAGGCGCGACCATACATCTCATCACGCCCGTTGGTGCACGCAGTTGGTATCGTGTCTGACACCGTACGCTCACCGACCATGACCACACCAGCGAGCGCCACATACTTGGGGTTGCTGATAATGTCGTACACCGCTTTGCTTGTGCGTTGCTCGACTGTGAGTTTCTTACCGATTGATAACATGTCATTCTCCTGTTGTTTTGTTAGTGCGACACTAACTATTTCTTGTCAGCCGCAAACATGTAGTTGTTCTGCATCGCCCAGTCTGTGAACTTGCGGTTGGTCATCACAATCTTGCGGTGTGCGTAGGTGTCACGTGTCACACCACCGGCAAACATACCCTGCGCTTCCATGTCGAGACGTGGTAAGTACGTCATCCATGCGTCGATCCAGTCCGCCGACATCGTAGCCAATGACCGGTAAACAACCATACACACAGCGGCGGCACTGTCAGGTACACGCGCACCCATCGGGTCATCCTTGATCGACTGGAGCGAGGGCAACTGATCGGCCAGCTTGACAAACGCCATGAGGTCCATCGCACCACGATCACCGATCGTACCCATGAGTAAACTTGTCAGGGTCTGATCGTCAAACAAGTGCCGTTGCTTGAGCCAATCGGACGCGGCTTCCAGCGATCGCGGTGTCACAAACGCCGCACGTTGCGCCTTGGGGTGATAGATGTACGGGTTGTCGTCGGGGTCTTTGATATCCTCGAACCCGTGGAACAACTGCGGGTTGTCTTTGCACCAGCCCAGTAACGAGTGGTCAACACCGTTGTTGATCGCATAGTCCTCGATCCACTCGATGTTGCTCGGCTTGCGTAGTGTCACCACTGTGATGCGGTTGCGTGCGTGTGGTGGTAACAAGTCACCGACACCCTCGGCCCCGAGGTTAGTGGTCGCAAACACAATCGAGTCAGGGTGTAACTCGTAGCCACCGACCTTGCGCTCTAACATCACACGCAGTAACGCGTTCTTGACTGCGGGGTTGGCCTTGCCGTACTCGTCGATCATGAGGATTATTGGCTTGCCGTGGTGCAGACCCAACTCCTCGTTAGTGGCAAATTTGACGAAATCGGCATCGTCGAGTGTTGCCATCTTGGGAATCATGATGTCGCCCAGATCCTTGGTGGTACAGTCGAAGTAACACGGTACATGGTTAGGTAGTGTCTCTGATAACGAGTTAAGTAGTGAAGACTTACCCGTGCCCATGTGACCCTGCACAAGTATCGTGCGTTGCTTGCCACCGTGCTCAATAGCGTTGGCGACTTGGTTTAGGTTCAGTGCATACATTTGTTGTGCGTTCATGTTGTTCTCCTTGTTAGTGTGGCACTAACTTTTTAGTAGTGTGTTTGTTGGTTAGATGTCGAGTGACGGTAAAGACTTGATGGCCGCGTCTACTGCGCGCTTGGTCTCATTACGTAAGAACGAATCTTCACGTAGTGCGTCAGGTGTCACACCGCGCAAGGCATCCTCGAGATTGAGCCGCATCGCTGACATCTGAGAGTCACCGGTCACGTTACACACCTCGAGCAGATCCACCATGTCGAGCACGTTGTCCACCAGCGTGTCACGAAATATCTTTTTCTGCTCGTGGTCGCCGTAGTCCAGACGCTCTGACATCTTAGTGAGTGAGTCGTACACACGACGCCACACGTCATTCATCGCGCGCTCCAAGAACCCGCTGTATTGTGTGGTGTAGTGACTGGTCAACTGCTCCTTAGCGTCATTGCCCACATCAATGCGAAAGTCGCCAGACTCAGGGAGCGGTAAGTAGTTAATACGAAACCCGAACTTAGCCGCAATGGAATCGGCAGAGGGGTAGTCGTCGGCATGGAACAACGCACCCAAACGTGCTTGGGCCTGACTGATCTCCCAGTCGTACGCACTGATAAACACCTGCGATAGTCGCTCGAACTCATTCTGGAAATCCGTCATGGTCTGGTGGTACTTGGCATACTGCGCGGTAGGAAGTAACCGCATACCGGTATCGGACCACGGCATGGTCATTGAGTAATGAATGTTGCGTGCGTTGGCCGCAAACTTTTGGACGGCTTTGAGTTCTTCACAATCACCCAATAACTTCTTATTGACGTTGGCTGTACCGGTGTCTGCACCGTTGGTCATGGTGACATCTCGGGATGCACGCTTGTCGAGCTTGCGCCCTGTCCACGTTGAGAAGCTGACCTCAACCATCATTGCAGAGGATGAAATAGAACCAACAGAGGGTGAAGTGATGTCCGGTGCTGATTGGTGCGGGTTTGTTAGTGTGGCACTAACATTCTGTGTGTTGCTGTCGTAGTGTTGCATTGTCGTTCTCCAAGTAAATATTTTTAGTAGGCGCTGAGAGCCGGTGCAAAACCGCATGTAAACATGTTACAAGACAGGAGTGGTCTGCCCGTACTCTCAGCTTATATATTATCTCACAAGTAGCGGATAATGTCAAGTTATGGTGAAACGTGGTTAGAAGTGTAATGTTCTGTTGTATTGTGTATTGTTCTTGTATTGTTCGTTTTTGAAATGGCGTAAGTTTTTGATTTGCAAGTAATGTTCTATTGTTCGCTGTTTTCAGAAGAGGGAGCCTAGGCTGGAGGGGACTCCTTGAAGAACGAGAAAACGAACAATATAAACGGTCGTACGTTTTACAGACCCGCTCTATTTTTTAGAAAACGAACATTATATATATATATAGTATTTGATAAGTTTAGTTATTTCTCGATAGGCACGAATCGGTAACGCTTTGCTTGCGCCGGTATGATATGCCACCAAAACCAAATGTACGCACATGCTCTAAAAAAAGCGAACATTAGCCGAACATTACGAACATTACCGCGAACATTACAAAAGAAAAAACGAACATTATATTTTTGTGTCACGACGTGCTAACACGTGCCTATACGTGACAACACATCAGGCTGAGGCTCGGCGCGACTTCTCTAACTGGTATCTTTTGTTAGTGTGGCACTAACATTTTTCCGGGAGCTGACCATGTAGCGCACACGTGGTAACACGTGAGGCTCGGCGCGACACAACTAACTGGTTTCAACACGCGCGACACACTAAGGCTCGGCGCGACACATATAACTGGTATCAAACGGCAGGCGAAAAAAAACCCGCCGAAGCGGGTTGGTCATTCAGTCGATCCAAGATGACCCGATGCGAGTATCGAAACCTCGCTTACGTAGCGTGTAGCACAAAGCTAAATATGATTTCAGATTTTCCGGATCTGGCCATGCTGAAGCCCAGACTTTTATCAGCGTGCGCGTGCCAAGGCGGTTCCAAAAAAAGTACATTGTTGCGGTCTTGTTTATGCTCTTCATAACTTGTTACTCCAAGAATGCCCCCCGAAGGGGGCGTGTGGGTTAGATGGTTTTAATTAAGAGGCTGACCATCTTCTTCGTTTCTGCCGCGTTGTAGTCAGGCGCTTCATCTTTCTCGCAGATGGACACTACCTTTGACAGCGCTTCCAAGATTTTGGTCTTGTTTGTCTTGGGTGTGGTAGCAGTACCGCTCTCGCCAGCGCTCTCACGCTTTTCAAGCTGGCGCTTGAAGTCGTTACGACGCGCACCGACTTGCTGTTGCCAGTAACGTCGCTCCGGCTTCTCATCATCGCTTAATGACTTGACCGGCACGCTCATCAGCTTGCGTACGGGGGCAGAGAATCCTGCGACGATCGTCTCATTAATCATGTTGTACTCGTCTGGTGAGACCGTTGAACCCTTTGACTTGGGGCTAATCAAGTCGGTTGACGTAAAACCGGATGCGATGAATTCATCGACTGCCGCTGTTACTGCACGCTCGGCACCAGATGCTTTTTGTACTGCTGAGATAATAAGTTTTGGATTAGTAAAATTACGCATAGTCAGATTTCCTGTGTTGACTAGTTAAAAGGTAATGTCTGCCAGAGGTGGTTTCCCCTGAAGACGTAGCCATTAAACCCTACGTGTGGTAACGAATCAAGGGATAACCTGACAGATTGTGTGATTTGTTAGTGTCGCACTAACAAACGTGGCGAAACGTGATATCCGATGGGGTACCCCACCCCTATGACCCCAACGTCAGTTTAGGATTCCGTATTACCTATATATTACTAATCTCCACGAATTTAGAGTCCATTTTGAGTTCGGGCTTTACCCTTTTTTGGTTTCAGCTCCCCCACCCCCTCTATATAGGGAACACCCCCCGTCTCTTTTGAAATCGGCGTAGTAAAAATTTTTTGCGCAAAAATTTAAAGTTTGGTATAAATCACCACCAACGGTTAACAAACCTGCGGAAACAATATGTCTTTAGAGATTGAACCCGAAGTCGGCGTGCCGTTTTCGGATAAGGCTTCTAGTATCGACCTTCGGACTCGGGTAGAAGCCGCGAGTGCTACCGCCTCTCTCCTTGCTGAACACGGGTTAGAGGTCGAACCGTCCGCCGAAGACAACAACATTGCGGCTAAATTGACCTTGGCCTACGCAGATGACCCTGAAAAAACCTCTAAGAAGGTGAGTAACAAGCGTGCATCCACGCTACCACCCGCCGCATTGGTCGCCACTCACGGGATTTTGACCCAATTTGGGCACTCAGTAGTGGAAAGCGCCACTCAAGTGCGTCATCTGGTGACTAATAAGCTGATCGAAGAGACCGAAAACCCCGATCCCCGCGTCAGAATCCGTGCATTAGAGCTGTTGGGTAAGATTTCGGACGTAGGACTCTTCACAGAGAAGGCTGAAATCACCATAACGCATAAAACCACCGACGAATTGCGGGAAAGTTTGCGTTCAAAGCTGGCAAAACTGGTCGAACCGGCGGAAGAAGCCGAGGATGCAGTGATTATTGACGGTGATGTAGTCGATGTGGATGCAGAACTAGGGCTATCGGATGACTAAAGCGGCTGAGGACTTCTCAGAAGAGGACATCCAGACGCTTTTGGACAACCTAGATGCGTTTTCCGCCGACGAGATCGCTGAAATCGATAAGATTACGGGTGAATTGTCCGCGAGGAAGGAGAATCAGGCCGCATACAACGATTTGATTGCGTTTTGCCAGCTTATGATGCCTGAATTTATTGTAGGGAAGCACCACCGCATACTGGCAGACATGCTGATGGACATCGAATCGGGGGATAAAGACCGTGTTTGCGTCAATATACCCCCTCGACACGGCAAATCTCAGCTTGTTTCGATCTTCTATCCGGCGTGGTTTTTGGGTAGAAACCCCAATAAAAAGGTCATGATGGTGTCCCACACCACGGATCTGGCGGTGGATTTCGGGCGGAAGGTGCGGAACTTAATCGCAACTGACCAGTATAAAGGTGTATTTCCTACCACATCACTGGCACAGGATAGCAAGTCAGCAGGTAGATGGAACACGAGCGTTGGAGGAGAATACTATGCGTGCGGTATTGGCAGTGCTCTTGCTGGTCGCGGTGCCGATTTACTTCTGGTCGATGACCCTCACTCTGAACAAGACGTCATCAATGGCAATTTCGAGGTATTCGATAAAGCCTATGAGTGGTTTACCTTCGGTGCACGAACCCGTTTGATGCCCGGTGGGCGTGTAGCAATCATACAAACGCGGTGGCACATGGACGATCTAACGGGCCGTGTAACCGCAGACATGTCGAAGAACGTGCGGTCAGATCAGTATGAAGTGGTCGAGTTTCCCGCGATCCTTGAAGTGCAGAACAAGAAGACGAAGAAGTACATTGAGAAACCTCTGTGGCCTGAGTTCTTTGACTTAGAGGCACTGCTACGTACTAAGGCGTCGATGCCTGCGTTTCAATGGAACGCACAGTACCAGCAACAACCGACGGCTGAAGAAGCGTCTATCGTCAAACGAGAGTGGTGGGGGATCTGGGATCAGGACACACCGCCTTCTTGTGAGTACATTATCATGTCACTGGATGCGGCGGCAGAGACTCATAACCGTGCCGATTACACTGCACTGACGACGTGGGGGGTGTTCCTCAACGAGAACACCAGCGCGTATAACGTCATCCTGCTGAATAGTATTAAGAAGCGGATGGAGTTTCCTGAGCTGAAACAGATGGCGATGGAGGAGTATCAGGAGTGGGATCCTGACTCGTTTATTGTAGAGAAGAAGTCCGCAGGTACGGCGCTGTACCAAGAGATGCGACGGATGGGCCTGCCTGTGCAAGAATACACGCCACACCGTGGCTCAGGTGATAAGATGGCACGGTTGAACTCTGTTGCAGATATTGTAGCGTCGGAGTTATGTTGGGTGCCCCCAACACGTTGGGCGGAAGAGGTCATAGAAGAAATTGCTGGATTTCCGTTTATGAGCCATGATGACCTCGTGGATTCAACGGTAATGGCCCTGATGAGGTTTAGGCAGGGTGGATTTATACGCTTGCCCACGGATGAACCAGAAGAACCACAATACTTCAAACGTCGAAGCGGCGGGTATTACTAAGAGGCTAGGACATGGCTATAGAAAAAGGAATGTACTCTGCGCCAGAAGGCATGGATGAGATCGCTGAAGCGGGTGGATCTGAGCTAGAGATCGAGATCATAGACCCCGAAGCGGTCATCCTCGACGACGGGTCGATGGAGATTACCCTGATCCCTGACGCTGATATGACGGACATGATGGCGTTTGACATCAATATCGCTGAGGTATTGGACGACTCACACCTACAAGAGATATCCAGCGAGCTGACTGGTCTGATTGAGTCGGACATTGACGGGCGTAAAGAGTGGGCTGATACCTTCGTAAAGGGTCTGGATGTGTTGGGGTTCAAGTACGAAGAGCGTACTGACCCGTGGGAAGGCGCGTGTGGCGTGTATTCCACCGTACTGGCTGAAGCGGCTATCCGGTTCCAAGCCGAAACTATGTCCGAGACGTTCCCTTCCGCTGGCCCTGTTAAGGTCAAGATCCTTGGCGAAGAGTCTAAGGAGAAGGAAGAAGCCGCTCAACGCGTCAAAGCGGATATGAATTATGAGTTGACGGAGCGGATGGTTGAGTACAGACCTGAGCACGAGCGACTCTTATATAGCCTAGGACTCGCTGGATCGGCGTTTAAGAAGGTTTACTACGACCCTAATATGGGACGTCAGGCCGCTATCTATATCCCCGCAGAGGACGTTATCGTCCCTTACGGCGCAAGTCACATCGAGACTGCGGAGCGTGTCACTCACGTGATGCGTAAGACCAAGAACGAGTTACGTAAGCTACAGGCGGCTGGGTTCTATCGTGATATCGAGCTGAACGAGCCACAGCCCTACCACTCTGATATTGAAGAGCGTAAGGCAGAAGAAGGTGGGTTCTCGCTGACTGACGACAACCGCTATGCGTTGTACGAAGTTCACGCTGACATGATTATCGAGGGGCTGGACGACTCAGAGGACGACATCGCTAAACCGTACGTGGTGACTATCGAGCGTGGTAGTGGTGAGATCCTAGCCATACGTCGAAACTGGAACGAGATAGACCCGCTACAGCTTAAGCGTCAGCACTTCGTACACTACGTTTACGTCCCCGGATTTGGCTTCTACGGCCTTGGATTGATCCACATTATCGGGGGATACGCCAAGGCAGGAACGTCGCTCATACGGCAATTGGTGGACGCTGGCACGCTGTCTAACCTGCCCGGCGGTCTCAAGTCTCGTGGACTACGAATTAAGGGTGACGACACACCGATAGAACCCGGTGAGTTTAAGGATGTAGACGTACCTAGCGGGTCTATCCGCGACAACATCATGCCACTTCCCTACAAGGAGCCAAGCCAGACATTGCTTGCGCTTCTGAACCAGATCACGAACGAAGGGCGTCGTCTGGGTGCTATCTCTGACATGAACATCTCTGACATGTCGGCTAACGCGCCTGTAGGCACAACCCTCGCGCTCTTAGAGCGAACTCTCAAGCCAATGGCGGCAGTACAGGCACGTGTCCACTACGCCATGAAGCAAGAGTTCAAGATGCTCAAGGAGATCATGGCGGAGTATGCCTCCGAGGAGTACGGCTACGAGCCGATCCGTGGTGAGGTGAGCGCACGGCAGATGGATTACGCGATGGTGGACGTGATCCCCGTCAGCGATCCGAACTCGTCTACTATGGCCCAGCGGGTCGTGCAGTACCAAGCTGTGCTACAGATGGCACAAGCCGCACCACAGATTTACGACTTACCTCAACTTCATCGTCAGATGATTGAAGTGCTAGGTGTTAAAAACGCCGACAAGCTCGTCCCTACAAAGGACGACGCGAAACCGACCGATCCGGTCAGCGAGAACATGAACGCGCTTACAGGCAAACCGCTTACTGCGTTTATCTACCAAGACCATCAGGCTCACATCGCGGTACACACGTCCTTCATGCAAGATCCCTCGATCGCGGCTATGATCGGACAGAACCCACAGGCAAAGCGCATTATGGCGTCTCTACAGGCGCACATCGCAGAGCACCTTGGGTTCCAGTACCGTCGAGACATTGAAGAGAAGTTGGGCGCACCGCTCCCACCACCCGGAGAAGAGCTACCAGAGCAGATCGAAGTGGATCTGTCACGCCTTGTAGCCGAGGCAGGCGCACAGCTTATGCAGTCTAACCAGCAAAAGGCCGCCGCACAGAAAGCGCAACAGCAAGCGAAAGACCCTGTGATGCAACAGAAGCAAGCCGAACTGCAACTCAAAGCACAGGAAGTCCAGCGTAAAGCCGCGAAAGATCAACAAGACACTCAAATCAAACAGGCGGACCTTCAACGTAAGGCTCAGAAAGACCAGATGGACGCTATGTTGGACCAAGAGAAACTTAAATTGGACCAGCAAGAGTTACAGATGGACGCTCAACAAGAGAGCACTCGTCTTGATCTCGAACTAGCAAAGCTATCGGAACAACCAAAATGAGGTGAGTAATGGCTAAAACCGTCTTTGACGTGCTTACAAACAAAATCGACGAGCAACTTTCGTCCGCACAAATTTTTGTAGCAGGGGGTGTTCCGCAGGATTACGCCAGCTACAGAGAAGTTGTTGGGCTTATTCGGGGTCTGGAGTCCGCAAAATTAATCATAGAAGACCTCTCGCGTAACTTTATGGATGACGATGATGACTAACACTCAGCCACTAAAACTGCCTGATGCTCCAAATAAAGAAATCTCCGACGCTGACTGGGAACGACAGCTCCCAAAACCTGCCGGATACCGCCTACTTATAGCGCTACCTGAAGTAGAAGAGTTCTACGACGGCGGCCTTCTTAAGACCACTAACTCTAAGCAGAAGGAGTACATCCTGTCGATTATGGGTATTGTCGTAGACATGGGTGAGGGTGCTTATGGGGATAAAGAACGGTTCCCTGAAGGTCCGTGGTGCAAGGAAGGTGACTACGTAATGTTTCGTATGAACACCGGCACACGGTTCACGGTCAATGGTAAAGAGTTTCGTTTAATGAACGATGACTCTATTGAAGCTGTAATACCTGATCCCCGTGGGATCATGGCAGTATAGGAGATAGATTATGCCTTTTCAGAAAGTTGAATTTGGGTTCCCTCATGAAGACGGTGAGGGAGAAAAAAACTTAAGTATTGAGATAGAAGGTTCAAGTGCGGAGACCATTGATGTTCGAGGTAAAAAATCTGAAGCACCGGCTCCAAGCGAAGTGGATTCTTCTGATGACGACTTTGAGGTTGAGGTGGTTGATGACACACCGAAAGCAGACCGCAACCGCAAACCTTCAGATCCCCCAGAAGACGTTACCGACGAAGAATTGGAGGATTACTCCGAGAAGGTTCGGCGGCGTATTCAGCATTTTAGCAAGGGGTATCACGACGAGCGTCGAGAGAAAGAGAAGGCGCTTAGAGAACGTGAAGAGCTAGAGCGTCTCTCTCACCGTCTTGTTGAAGAGAACAAGAAGCTCAAGGATAGCGAGCACAAGAGTCAGACCGCCCTGCTTGAGAATGCGAAGAAGTCTGCTGAAGCCGAGATCAATGCCGCAAAGCGTGCCTACAAACGCGCGTATGATGCAGGTGACTCCGACAAAGTTTTAGCGGCACAAGATAGGCTAACAACAGCGAAATTGAAGTCTGATAAATTAGAGGACTTTAAATTACCTGAAACTGAGTATACGTTACCTGTAGATAGTCCTGAGCAGGAATACACTCAACAACCTATTCAAGTTGATGAGAAGACACGGACTTGGCAAAAAGAGAATCCGTGGTTTAATGAAGACGAAGAAATGACAAGTTTCGCCCTCGGGTTGCATAATAGGCTTGTCAAAGAGGGCGTTGACCCTCAAACTGACGATTACTACGAGAGAATTAATTCTCGTATGCGAGAGGTATTCCCCGATAACTTCGAGGATGAACCGGAAGTAAGACAGAGAACTAGGTCGAACAATGTGGTTGCCCCCGCTACGCGGAGCACAGCGCCTAAGAAAATTAGGCTCACGCAAACACAGTTAACGTTGGCAAAGCGCTTAGGTCTTACACCAGAACAGTACGCCAAACAGGTTGCATTAGATATGAGGAAACAATAATGGCTGAGAATCGTATAGACCGAGAGCTTAAGTCTCGTGAAAAAACGACCCGTAAAAAGACTTGGATGCGCCCCGAGGTATTACCCTCACCCAATCCCGAGCCGGGTTATGAATTTCGATGGATCAGAGTTAGTTCGCAAGGTACGACTGACGCCACGAATGTTTCTTCCAAACTGCGTGAAGGTTGGGAGCCAGTAAAGGCTTCAGATCACCCAGAAATTACGTTGGTTACAATCGAGAACGATCGATTTAAAGACAACGTGGTAATTGGTGGTTTGTTGTTGTGCAAGGCTCCAGTGGAACTCATCGAAGAACGTACTGACTACTACAAACAGCAGACGCGTTCGCAGATGGAATCTGTAGACAACAACCTCATGCGAGAGAACGATCCTCGTATGCCTCTCTTCCATGAGAGAAAGACGAAGGTCACTTTTGGTAACGGAACTTAATATAGGAGCTTAAAATGGCTTATCCTACTGTAAGTGGTCCTTATGGACTTGTTCCGGTAAAACTGTTGAGCGGCTCTCCTTTCGTAGGTGTTACTCGTCACTTCAATATTGCAAGTGGCTATGCAACAGCTATTTTTTATGGGGATGCTGTGAAGCTCGTTACCGGAGGCACTGTCGAACGTGATACGTTTGACGCCGCCATGACACCTGTAGGTGTCTTCCTTGGCTGTACGTACACCGATCCTAACCTCGGTTATAAGGTGTTCCGTCAGTCATATCCAGCCAGCACTGTCGCATCTGACATCGAAGCGTATGTTGTCGATGCAACTGATGTTTTGTTCAAGGCCGCTGTCGTATCTTCGGGTACAACAATTGGTGACCTTGCACAGACTGACCTCGGTGCTAACGTTGCAGGCGTGGATAACACTGGTGATTCGACTTCGGGCAACTCTCGTAGTGCGATTTCTGACACTAGTGCTACAACTAACACTCTTCCTTTCCGTATTGTCGGGTTGGTTGAGGAAACTAAAAACAGCTCGGGTGGTTTTACTGAGGCTTACGTTAAGTGGAACGCAGGTCACCAGTACGACAACACGACTGGCGTATAAGGAGATTTGAGCAATGGCTATTTCACGCGCCCAGCTACTAAAGGAACTCCTTCCCGGACTGAACGCTTTGTTTGGTATGGAGTACGCAAAATACGGCGAAGAGCACGCCGAAATCTTTGAATCAGAAACCTCAGATCGCTCGTTTGAGGAAGAGACCAAGCTCTCAGGCTTCTCAGCCGCACCTGTTAAAAATGAAGGTGCCGCAATTGAGTATGACAATGCTCAGGAAGCGTGGACTGCTCGCTATACACACGAGACCATCGCAATGGGTTTCTCTATTACAGAGGAAGCTATTGAAGATAACTTGTATGACTCTTTGTCTGCTCGTTATACGAAGGCTCTCGCACGTGCTATGGCGTACACCAAGCAGGTCAAGGCCGCTACTATCTTGAATAGTGCGTTTGACACTGGTGTGACCTACGGCGACGGTAAGGCACTTTGCACTACCGATCACCCACTGGTTAGCGGTGGTAGCAACTCGAATGAGCCAACTGTTGCGGCTGATCTTAACGAGACTTCTTTGGAAGCCGCCGTTATTCAGATTGCTGGTTGGACAGACGAGCGCGGTCTTCTCATCGCCGCCAAGCCTAAGAAGCTGGTAATTCCGCCCGCTCTTCAGTTCGTTGCAACTCGTTTGCTCGAAACAGAAGGTCGCGTGGGTACTGCGGATAACGACCTTAATGCGATTCGCAATAACGGTTCTATCCCAGAGGGTTACACTGTTAACCATTACCTGACTGATACTGACGCTTGGTTCTTGATGACTGACGTTCCTAACGGTCTTAAGCACTTTGTTCGTACACCAATGTCTACATCTATGGATGCTGACTTTGATACTGGCAACAGTCGCTATAAGGCTCGTGAGCGTTACTCGTTCGGCGTGTCAGACCCATTAGGCATCTTCGGTTCTCCGGGAGCTTAATGACTAAGAGGGGGGCATTTATTGCCCCCTTTCTTTTTCTGTGATATAAAAAATTAATCCCTGACAGTTACACCCTGTAGCTGACATTAGCCAAGACAGGAGATTCACATGGCGAACACTACATTCCAAGGTCCAGTCCGTTCGGAGAATGGGTTTAAGGACATCACTAAAGCCGCTAACACTGGTACTGAGACAGAGAACATCTCTATCACTCACAACGGTACTAATAGCGTCATTATTTTCAAAGATTTGCCTACCGCAGATCCATCTGTTGCAGGTCAACTGTATAGCAACTCAGGTGTTCTGACTGTATCCGCTGGATAAGGAGTGAACAATGCCTAGATCAGACGTTCAGTCCAAACGGGTCACAGGCGCAGGATCTCTAGGCGTTGGCCCCGCACGTATACGTCAAGTGCAGGTTCTAAGCACCACAGGAAGCCCTCGTCTTACCATCACTGATGGTAACGGTGGGAGCACTGTATTAGACCTAGACTTCATAGCCTCTGATTCACACTCAGTTAACATACCTGATGACGGTATTCGGTGTCAGTCAGATGTGTATATAAGTGCGTTTACTAACATTACTGCTATGACAGTGTTTTACGGGTAAATCTATGATGCGGCGTTATTACAAAGCGGGTGGCAAAGTTGATAAAGCCAGCATGTCTTGTAATAAGCCACGCCGCACTCCTTCACACCCTAAAAAATCGCACGTTGTCAAAGCGTGTGAGGGGGGTAAGGAAAAAATTATCCGGTATGGCGAGCAAGGCGCTAGTACAGCAGGTAAGCCTAAGAAAGGCGAGTCTGCACGTATGAAAGCTAAACGTAAGTCGTTTAAAGCGCGTCACGGAAAGAATATTGCTAAAGGCAAAATGTCTGCGGCGTATTGGGCCGATAAATCCAAATGGTGATGTATGGCGTTCCTACAGTCGAACATACCCCACTTTAAATGTTGGGTTCGTAGAGAATATACGCACAACCACATGGCGTATCATGGCGAGTTTTTGCACGCTATGGTCATCGCCGTGACTACCATACCTAATCGATGCCTATCATTTCAGGTTATTTTCACTGGCTGTGAGTCAGACGACACCGATGAGCCTAACGTTCACGGCGGCGCAATGTGGGCGCGTATGCCTATTACGGCGCTCGTTGGGGATACTCCATTTGAAGAATGGCCTGAACCCATGCCGGTTTGGGCGGCACAACCGTGGGATTGCGCGTCCCGCACACACAGCGTTTACGTCCTTGATAGGTGTACACCGTGTCCGTGGATGGCAAAGATTGACGGTAAGTTCTATCCAGCTAAGTATTACTTCACGGTAGATTACACCGATTCTGAGATCGCTGATGACCCCGCTCAACACAAACAGGCACACGTGCTTGAACTGTTAGACGCAGGTAAGTGGACCGGAAACATCGTAGCTTTACCGAATAATAGGGTGCGAGTGTCGCATCCTGCGTGGTTTGAGATGGGAGAAGGTGCTCCTGATTTCTTACCCTCACAACATATCCACTACAGTAAGTCTGACTTAGACTACACGTTGGATGTAAATCAAGTTTTTGACAATCTCTACGCGGAGGGAGATAACGATGAAAA
>ERZ1048068.579-NODE-579-length-32593-cov-15.857736_pt1 | contig 32593 bp, 14 predicted proteins | sample MGYA00383098_ERZ1048068 | MGnify/ENA primary metagenome ERZ1048068 (study PRJEB29581, sample SAMEA5548368) | metagenome | biome: marine; feature: coastal; material: water | depth 1 m | study: Short-term variability in the microbial, nano- and picoplankton... | reverse complement strand
TGATATCCGAACGCTTACCAGCAAACAACTTAACTGCCACATAGGTGATAAAACCTAGGGCTATGCCATTGGCTATGGAGAACGATAAGGGAATCATGACAATGGTTACCAGTGCCGGCAGCACCTCACTCATATCTGACCAATCCAGAGCTTCCATGCCACAGAGCATCAGGATGGCCACATAGATCAGAGCGCCCGCTGTGGCATAGGCTGGCACTACTGCCGCCAGAGGCGAGAAGAAGATCGCTAATAAAAATAAGCTGCCTACTACCACTGCGGTAAGGCCGGTGCGGCCGCCGGCTTCAACACCAGCGGAGCTTTCCACATAGCTTGTCACCGGTGCACAGCCAAAAAAGGCTCCCACTGCACTGGCGCTACTATCAGCTTTCAGGGCGCGATCAATATTCTGCACATTGCCCTGACTGTCAATTAAGCCACTGCGACTGGCGACACCCAGCAGGGTGCCTGCGGTATCAAATAGATTCACAAACAAAAAGGCAATAATCACACTGATCATGGCCACATCGAATGCACCCACTATATCTAGCTGCATAAAGGTTGCAGCCATACTGGGGGGCGCAGCGACTAGGCCATCAATTTGAACGAGCCCCATAAAGGCAGCCACTGTGGTGATGCTGAGAATCCCGATAATAATCGCTCCCGGGACTTTGCGAATAGAGAGCACTGCAATTACTAGAAAACTCATGGCAGCCAGTAGGGTTTCTATTTTTGTTAGGTCGCCCAAGGAAAGGTAGGTGGCACCATTGGCGACAACAATGCCTCCGCTTTTAAGACCGATAAAACCGACAAAGAGGCCAACACCTGCTCCCATAGCGATACGCATATTTAGGGGAATACTGTCCATCATCCAGCGACGTAGACGGGTAACACTCATAATCACAAACAGCACGCCGGCAATAAATACCGCCCCCAGAGCGACCTGCCAGCTGTAACCCATCTCGCCAACCACGGTATAGGTGAAAAATGCATTGAGGCCCATGCCCGGTGCCAGACCAACAGGCCAGTTGGCATAGAAGCCCATAATGTAGCAGGCTAGTGCTGCAGCTAAACAGGTACCAACAAAGGCAGCGCCATGATCCATACCTGTCATTGCCATCATCTGGGGATTAACAAAGATAATGTAGACCATAGTGATAAAGGTGGTGACACCGGCAATCAACTCGGTGCCTGCTGTGGTGCCCTTGGCGCGAAGTTGAAATAGTCGATCTAGCAATGCATTCATAGGTTTGTATCCATCTTATTATCTGTGTGTTTAGCTGCAGACTTGCGCGAAATGTGGCGCAATCATAAAGCAAGCCATAGTGGCATAGCTAGCATCGCAAAAAATCGTCTAGCCAGCGCTATTTTTAGACAGTCTGGCAAGCTAATTGCACTACATATATAGAGTGAATGAATATTCTTTATAATTATAGAAAAAGCCATAAAACGACACCAATTTGATTAAAAATGGTGCAAAATAGGAATCAAAATTTTGCCTTTGCACCAAATTACCCCAATAACTTTAAACTTATTCGTCAACCCTACTTAGGAGTCAGAATGAAATATTTGCGTATTCCACTTAAAACACTGTCTTTGGCCCTCTCAGCAGCTCTCTGTGGCAATGCTGTAGCCCAAGATTCAAACCTAATGTTTGAAGAGGTGCTGGTCACCGCTGAAAAACGTAGCGAGAGCCTCCAGGATCTATCCCAAGCGATTACTGTTTTAGGTGGCGCGGATTTAGATAACCGTCAAATCGCCTCTTTCGTCGATCTTAGCGCTATTGCTCCAGGCGTCAATATTGCCAAAAACGAAGGTTTTAAGACTGTTATTACCATTCGCGGTGTCGGCAACGAGGCCAACCAAAATGCGATTGCCAACCCCTCTGTCTCATACCACTTAGATGGCATCTATGTGGCATCGCCCTTTGCTTTGCAAACTGATTTTCTTGACCTAGAGCGCATTGAGGTTCTGCGTGGCCCACAGGGTACACTGTTCGGTCAGAACTCTACTGGCGGTGCCATCAATATTATTACTACGGCACCCTCTTTAGACAGCAGCTTCGGCAAAGCTGACCTGACTCTCGGTGACTACGGGTTGGTTAAAGCGCGTGCAGCCTACAACTTGCCATTAAGTGACACTTTGGCCGTGCGTGCATCGGTTATTTCCAATAAGCGCGATGGCTTTACTGACAATCTGACTCTGGGTCAGGATCTTGATGATGCCAACAGTATGTCTGCTCGCGTTCGTGTGCTCTATGAGCCCAGCGATGATTTCCGCGCTAACTTAACTGCGCAATACTTTGATGAAGATCGCAATGGTGCTGCCCAGAAAGGTCTGCTCGATCCAACGCCAAACCCACGTGAGCTGCGTCAGGATTCTCGCGCCGACTACGAGCTAACTTCTGAGCTCTACAGTGCAGTACTGGAATGGGACTTTGACGCCTTTACCTTGAAGTCATTGACCAGTTACCAGAACGATGACGTGCTGATCAATCGCGACAACGATCGCAATGATCTTGCAGTATTAGCTCCATTCGCTCAGTTGCCAAGTGTCTATACGCCAGAAACTAACAAGCAAACCACCATCACCCAGGAAATAAACCTGGTATCAGTGGAACCACTGTTTGGCAAATTAGATTGGGTAGCCGGCCTATTTTATTTGGACACAGAAGTAGAAATCAGCATTCTTGAGCTGCTCGACTTTAACTTTAATGGCACCTTTGATCCGTTCACTCTCGACCAGGTTTTTTCCTATGACGACAGCGCTGAGATCGGATTTATCTCTGACTCCAAGCCTGAGCGTGATTCAACATCTGTCTATGGTCAGGGTACGTGGCACTTTAATGAAGAGTGGCGCGCTGTGTTTGGCATGCGCTACACCGAAGATGAAGTCTACAGTGAAGTAACTAACTTCTATGGCCGTTCAGGAACAGATATTATTGAAATGAGCAGCGAAAAAGTCACCGGTCGTTTGGTTGTCGAGCATGACTTCAATGAAAGCACCATGGCCTATGGCTCCTATACCCGTGGCTTTAAGCCCGGTGGTTCAAACCTGACTTACGGTCTTGAATCAGAGGTTGCGCCAGTTGTTGTGCTGCCAACCTTTGACGAAGAGATCGTCGACGCCTATGAGATTGGTCTGAAAACTGATCTTTTGGACGGCCGTGTTCGCATGAACACTGCAGCCTTTTACTACAACTATGAAGGATTGCAGTATCAGGCAACTGATCCCGAAGTCTTCCAGGGCGGTGTCGGCAATATTCCAAAATCAGAAATTTTTGGTGCCGAGCTTGAGCTCTCAGCTTTCTTGTCTGAGTCACTGGTTCTCGATATGCGTCTATCATGGCTGGACACTGAAATCACTGGTGATCATCTGGCACTGGACAACGTTCAATCAGAAGCTGCAGGCAATGCTCTAATCGGTCAAGGCTACAACCTTTTCAGTGATGAAATCCAGATAGCTCGCTCCGCTGCAGTGCAAAATGTTAACGGCAATGAACTGGCCAAGACTCCCGAGTTCACCGGTAATATCGCGCTTAATTGGAATACTGAAATCGCCTCTTGGGGTGAACTGAACAGCAGCCTGCAGTACACCTACAGAGGTGAGTTTAAGCATCGTATCTTCAATAACGATGCAACCGATGTCGTGCCTAGCTACAAGGTTATTGATTTAGTGGTTGGCCTGCGTCCAGAGGGCAAAGACTGGCGCGTTGAGCTGATCGGAAAAAACCTTACTGATGAAGCTGGTATCAATGCACGCTTTACCGATGTCTTTGGTGTTGGCGCAACTGGCGATGAGCTAATTGGTCCACGTCAAATTATGGCGCGCTTCGCTATGGATTTCTAAGTCCAAGTGACCGGTTATAAGCAGTAAGATAAAACCCAGACTACTTATCAGTCTGGGTTTTTTTATCCGCGGGATTATTAGCCCGCAACCCATTCATCCATATATTAGCTAACAGTTGATTATGCTAATATCGCAGGCTTATTGATTAATAAATTTTGGATCCACCTCTAATGTCAAAGTGCTATATTCAAGCCCAACAACTTCTGGAAGACTCCTACAAACTGGCCTGGCAAGTTTTTGAAAGCGGCTATAGACCCAACTATATTGTGGGCGTTTGGCGCGGTGGCGCACCAGTGGGTATAGCGGTTCAGGAATTTCTCGATGTACTGGGAATAGAGTCGGATCATATTGCCATTCGTACCTCTTCATACAGCCGTGAGGGAGAGCGCAGTAAAACTGTTCATGTTCACGGACTTAGCTATATTATTCGCCAGCTTGAAGCAGAGGACTCACTGCTAATAGTTGATGATGTCCATGATACTGGGCTATCGATTCAGCAGGCGATCGCTGATCTTAAGCGCGCCTGTAAGAAGAACACTCCGCAGATTCGTATAGCTACGCCATACTACAAGCCCAAGAACAACAAGACTGATGGCCCGCCGGATTACTATATTCACGAAACAGAAGAATGGTTGGTATTCCCCCATGAGTTGCATGGTTTAAGTGCCGATGAAATTCGCCAGCACAAGCCAGAGCTGTCAGCCTTAATCGATAAGATGGCGCCTATAATCAAAGGCTAAGAAATATAACCTAGCCGCTGGCGCTATATCAGCCTGTGAGAAGCCCTTAATGTTTGTGTCTAGCCTATGATTGAGCGCTGTAAGAACTCCTTCCCGGAATGGCGAGAAGCCGCTGTATTTGACGCCCGAGTATTTCGTGGCAGCGGGGAGATGCGTGATCGCGAGTTGCAGCGACTGCGACGGGCCGTGGAACGCTGGGGTTTTTTTGAGCTACAGGGGCATGGTATCGAGCATCAGCGCATACAAGATTTGTTCACTGCCCAGCGAGATTTTTTTGCCTTGTCCTCCGAGCAAAAACTTAGCTTGCGGCGCACTGCCATCAATTCTCGTGGCTATAATCCGGGAGAGCTGACAAAAAATAGCTTAGATGCAAAGGAGATTCTCGACCTTGGACACAAGCCGGATCCTACGGCGGAAGATGATGCCTTGGTCAATAGGGTAGCTGACGGTTGGAATCAGATGCCCAAGGACGCAGGCATTAGCGAGCCGATATGGAATTGGTTTACCCTTTGCGAGCCATTGGCGATTGAGATTTGTGGCTGGCTGTTGAATACGATAGGCGCCAGCGAGAGTCTTGCCTCTCTTGCTCATGGGCACAGTAGTTTTTTGCGTCTTAATGCCTACTCAGATGCGCATCAACTGACGCAGTCAAAGAGAAAAAGCCCCGATTCACCGGTACCACTCGGCATCCATCGGCATACTGACTCGGGATTACTGACATTGTTAGTTGAAGACGGACACCATGCACTTCAGGTTTTGCATGAGGGGCAGTGGCGTATGATCGAGCCAGCCCCAAACGCCTTTATCGTTAATACGGGTGATATGCTTCAGGTATTGTCTAATGATCGATTTGTAGCCCCCGAACATCGGGTGCTGGGATCTGTAGGAAGTCAATACCGACTCAGTGCGGCGTACTTTTTTAACCCACCTTATGAGCAGGTGATTCAGTCATTGCCGTCCAAGCATAGTGACTCAATCGTTGATCAACCGCGATATCGTGGGTTTACTTGGGAGGAGTTTCGGCGTCGTCGAGGGGCCGGCGATTATGAAGACTTGGGCGAAGAAGTGCAGATTAGTCATTACCGTATTTAGGGTGGCGTTCCCAGGTATAGTTACCTAGGCGCAGAAAGACCTATCGAATGTTATGAAAACCCAAAGATTGTCCGCTGCAATTCTATGAGGGCAGGCAAGTAACTGTTTTTCTGGGTGATCTCAGCACCCGGAGCCGGGTTTTATTATGCCGAAGCCACCAGTGCAAGCTTGGGTGTTCGATCGGCCCTATAAAGGCCCCAGTGCTTCTCTGGTTCTAGCGGGTCGCTGGAACCCTTCCAGTTTTCATCAAAGGCTTCAAAGTAATACACCAGCACCTGCTCCTTTTCAGCCCAGTTCATCAGTTCTTGATAATAGCGTCGCTGGAATTCTTGATTAACATTATGGCTATCTATACCCAAACCATTGGTTTTAGTGGCCCAACCTGCCTCGGTAATCACTACCTGTTTCTCAGGATAGGCCTGAGCAACGGCATTATAGTTCTCTATGGTGTAGGCCAGACCTTCTTCAATACTTTTATATTCCCAAACTGGGTAGGAGTGAATAGAAATAACATCCAACTCTTCGGCAAGAGGCCGTAGCTTGTCCAACCAGGGCACATAGTTTTCGCAGAAGGTAACAGGCTGAGAAACACCGTCTTTCAGGAGTCTCGCGTAGCGCACCAGGCTGTCAGTGGTGACCATATGATCGGTCCAGCTCACTGAGGCTTCATTGCCAATGGATACTGAGCTAACAATACTTGAATAGGCATTTGTCAGTTCTATCAAACGCAGTATTTGGGCTTTATTTTCCCGCTTGTTGGCGAGCAATTGCTCTGGTGGATAAACACCACCCCAAGGGCATTCAGGGTTATCGACCTCGGCAGTGATATAGGCGCCCAGCATGACATCAAATGGCATGCCTTCGTTCTTAATTACCGCGAGAACTGTTTCCGAATGGGAATCGCTGGCATACAGGCGCAGCGACTGCCATTGCTCTTGTAAAATTAGCAGGTCTTGTTTGACCTGCTCATAAGAGGGAATCTCTCCGGTCTCTGGGCTCTGGCCGTCTCGGTAGCCGGAATAACAGATAGCTTTACTGTAGGGTAGTGGTTTATTTGTCATGATAGCTGTGAGTATTTTAGTTGTTCATCTTTATCCCAAAGGCCCCAAAAAGCACCTACATCGCCTTCTGCGCCCACTTTCCAAGACTCATCAAACGACGAAAAGTAAAAAATATCAATATTTTCTGTCTTTCCCCAATGCTGGGTATTTAAAAAATAGCGGACCGCATTTTCTTCTGAAGGCTGTGCTCCGTAGAACTTCTCGCCTTGGTTAGGCCAGCCAGTTTCGGTAATGATAACTTTTTTACCATCGGCCACAGCCACTGTTCTGCGATACATATCCTTCATATAGAGTAGAGAGTATTCAAGGGCACAGCCTTCCCAGAAGGGATAACAATTCGCCAGAATTATATCGCAAGCTTCTGTAATGGCCGGACGATCTTCAAATTCATAATAGGCATCCACATAGCCCACAGGTATATCAGGCAGTGCTTCCTTAACCCGAGCAATATAGCCAAGCAATTGCTCTTCACTGAGGTCTTTACGATACATCACCTCATTGCCCACTGCGGCAATATCGACTAGGCCCTGTTTGGCGAGCTTGATCAGGCCGGCGATTTCCAGTTCATTTTTCTCCAGGTCATCACCCAGCCAGGCCCCGACCAGAGTTTTTAGTCCCATCTCTTTGGCTATTAAAGGAATCAGGTCATTACCCTGACAGCAAGAAAAGGAACGTACCCATTTAACACTAGGTTTGAGTATTGCCATACGCCGCTCTACCTGCTCACGGCTAATATCATCGCCAGGTTCCTGCCCCTCTTCATAAGCGCTAAAGCCAATACCGTGCATGCCGCTATCTAAGTAGCTGTGAAAGAGCTCTTTAAGCTGCTGCTTGCTAACGGCGGATGAATCTATCCCGGACAGGGACATTACTTTATCTTCTCTTTTGGACATGGGGGGTTATAGGCCTGTCAATTGTTGTTAAGTTGATTATTAGTAGGGAAATTTAGATTAAATGCTACCTGAGCCCTGATTAACTTACAACGAACCCTAGGCCCATCTTATCCCGATGAAGCACCATGTTAACTCATTAGGTTATATGCGCTGTTGCGTAAAAAAGGGTCTGACATTAGGATACTGACCGCTTAAAACTTCGTGCAAGCCCCTATAGGCATTGGGCTGGGCGTTTGAAAACATAGAAAATGAATGACATCGAGGACTTTCTCGGTGACGTTAAAATTATAATATTTAGGGTAACAATGACTCATAAATCTATCCATATTGGAAATCAGCTGGTTCAGGGCGAACATCAGACAGTGTCTGGTGAGTATGTCACTATTCAGGGCGAAGAGTTTTATAAGATTGCCAACTATAATCAGATGAAAGACTTTTTTATCAGTGTAGTGAGTGATTCAAATCACTGGATGTTTATCTCCACTCGCGGTGGTCTTTCAGCGGGGAGAGTAGATGCTCAGAGTGCGCTGTTCCCCTATTATACAGATGACAAGATCAGCGATTCTTCGCCGTTTACTGGCAGCAGAACCATTGCACTAGTTACCTCAGGTGATAAGACCTCATTGTGGGAGCCGCTTTCGGAGCAGTATGCCGGGGTCTACCACATCACCAGAAACCTTTATAAGAATGTCTATGGCGACAAGCTGATCTTTGAAGAGATCAACCATGATCTGGGTCTCAGCTATAGTTATGCCTGGCGCACCTCGGACCGATTTGGTTTTGTAAAGACAGCCACTATAGTCAATAACAGTAACCATTCCGTCAGTGTAGATATTCTGGATGGTATAGAGAACCTGATTCCCTTTGGCGTTGAATCTGATGTGCAAAACTCGCTGAGTTGCCTGGTTGATGCCTACAAAAAGAATGAACTTGAGGCAGATACGGGTCTGGGTCTGTATAGCATGAGCTCGATTCTGGTTGACCGCGCCGAGCCAAGTGAGGCTCTTTCGGCTTCTGTAGCCTGGTCTGTGGGCATGTCAAAAACCACCAAGCTGGTCTCATCGATACAGTTGGATGCTTTCCGAAAAGGCCTCGGTGTAGATCAAGAGGCTGATGTTCGCGGCCGACGCGGTGCTTACTTCGTCAATGGCTCTTTAAAACTGGCACCCAATGCCGAGCAGAGCTGGAGCATTGTTGCCGATGTCAATCAGGGCCCGGCAGATGTTCGTGAGCTGGCTGCTTATATTAATAGCAGTGCTAATATTGCCCAGGATATAGAAGATGATATAGCTCTTGGTTCCCTTAACTTGGCGCGCATCGTGGGAACCTCCGATGGCTTGCAGGTTACCGAAGATCGACTGAGCGCCAACCATCACTTTGCCAACGTACTGTTTAACGTGATGCGCGGTGGTCTGTTTGTAGACAACTACGCTGTCGACAAAGCAGATTTGATTAGCTTCGTGAAAAGCTTTAATCGTATTGAATATCAGAACTCTGCAGAGTTTTTTGAGGGGCTGGATGATAGCTTGCACTACAGCGACCTGATGACCGCTGCTGAGCAAACCAACAATGCCAGCTTGCAGCGTCTGTGCATGGAATATCTGCCACTTTCCTTTAGTCGCCGCCATGGAGATCCATCACGACCCTGGAACAAATTCGCGATTCAGGTGAAAAAAGACGATGGCTCTCAATTGCTGAATTTTGAAGGCAACTGGCGGGATATCTTCCAGAACTGGGAAGCTCTCAGTATCTCGATTCCTAACTATGTTGAATCCATGATCAGCAAGTTTGTTAATGCTTCTACTGCTGATGGCTACAACCCCTACCGCATCACCAAGGCCGGTATCGACTGGGAGAAACCCGAGCCTGAGGACCCCTGGGCTAGTATTGGATACTGGGGCGATCACCAGATTATTTATCTGCTGAAGTTTTTGGAGCTATCCAACGATTATCATCCGGGTACTATAACGAATTTCCTCAGCGCAGATCTGTTCTGCTATGCCAATGTTCCCTACCGCATAAAAGGTTATGAGGAGCTGCTTAAAGACCCCCATAACACCATTGATTTTGATGAGGAGCTGGACGCATTAATTGATCAGCGCGTCGAAGCCGTGGGCGCAGATGGTCGACTGATCTGGGATAAAAATAACTCCGTCTACACTGTTAATCTGACCGAAAAGCTGCTGGCTGCAGTGCTGGCTAAGCTGTCGAACTTTATTCCTGAAGCCGGCATCTGGATGAATACCCAGCGGCCGGAATGGAATGATGCCAACAATGCTCTGGTTGGTTATGGCGTCTCTATGGTGACTCTTTACTACACCAGACGCTATCAGCAGTATCTGCTGGACCTGTTCTCCGAAGTCGAGTTTGATCAGGTAGAGATTTCCACGGAACTGGTTAAGCTGCTGCACAGCATCAACAGTACCTTTGTGGATAACCGTCATCTGCTGGAAGGAAAAATCAGCGATACAGATCGGCGATTAATGCTCGACCGCCTGGGTCGCGCCGCTGACGCTTTCCGCGCGGGTATTTACAATGATGGCTTCGTCGGTGAGCGAGTGGCTGTTAAGACTGCAGAGTTGATTGCCTTCTGTCAGACCTCTCTGGAGTTTATCGATCACAGTATTCGAGCCAACCGTCGCGAAGATGGCCTCTATCACGCCTACAATCTGATGACAGCAACCGACGATGGCGTTGAGATTACCTATCTGTACGAGATGCTAGAGGGACAGGTGGCGGTTTTGAGTTCTGGTTATCTGAACCCGGAAGAGTCACTGGCAGTGCTAGAAGCGCTGCGTCAGTCGGCCCTTTATACCGAGCGCCAGAATTCCTACCTGCTCTATCCAGACCGCGAGCTGAGCAGGTTTATGGTTAAAAACATTATTCCAGAGGCAGACATGCAGCGTTCAGCTCTGCTGCAGGCTTTGGTATCCGCTGGTGATAGCAGTCTGATTGAGTCTAATTCTCAGGGCAGCTATCACTTTAATGGTGCCTTTAATAATGTGGCGAGCGCACAGTCTGCCATGCAGTCACTGGCTGATAATGGTTATGCCGATTTGGTTGCTCAGGATCAGGCTCTGGTGGAGGAGATTTTCGAATCTGTATTTAACCACCGTCAGTTTACGGGTCGCTCTGGCGGTATGTATGCCTATGAAGGGCTGGGTTCGATCTACTGGCACATGGTGTCCAAGTTGCTGTTAGCGGCGCTGGAAAGCTTTCAGAAAGGTCTCGAGCAAAACAGCGATTCAGCGACCATGGGTCGTTTGGCGGATTGCTACTTTGATATCCGTTCCGGGATCGGCTTTAACAAAACGCCAGATAACTATGGCGCCTTCCCCACAGATCCATACTCTCATACCCCGGGCTTCGCAGGCGCTAAACAGCCTGGTATGACCGGTCAGGTGAAAGAAGAGGTAATCGCCCGTTTGCAAGAATTGGGTGTCTCAGTGGTCAATGGCTCTGTCACCTTTAACCCGTTTATTCTTAGAAAATCTGAGTTTCTATCAGGTTCAGATACCCTTGTTTACTTTGACATTAATGGCGAGCAGAAATCTTTGCCCTTGGAAGCTGGCCAGCTTGGCTTTACCTATTGTCAGGTGCCTGTGGTCTACAGTCTGGCAGAGCAGACTTCCATTCAGCTGAGTTTTGCCGATGGTAGCAGTGAGACCATCACAGGTAACAGCATAGACGCTGGTCTATCGATGGCTATTTTCGATAAGAAAGGGGCTGTAAGTAGTATCCAGGTGGCGTTGCAGCCTGGGCTGGAGTAACTGGGGCAGGGCGCACTGCGTTTTAGCTAAAAAAAAAAGCCGCCTGATCAGGCGGCTTTTTTATGCACTGGGCTTACCCAGCTGGGGGTACGCTTTATCTGGCAGCGGCGCGGGCATCCAGTTGAGCACGAATCTCATAGGCTTTTTGCTCGTCCAGGTCATAGTTACGCATCACAAAGATAGCGATACTGGTACCAATACAGGGGATCAAAATATAGCTAAGGCGCAACATAGCCAGGGTCTCGTCACTCTGTATAGCAACATTCTGATCAAAGCCAATAAAGCTGAGTATCAGGCCTGAACCAGCACCGGCAACAGCGGCACCAAACTTCACCATCCACCAGTAGATAGCGCCAAAGGTGCCTTCACGGCGCTGGCCTGTCTCCAGTTCGTCCATATCACAGATGTCTGCAGTCATAGACATCATAATGGTAAATAGGCCACCAATACCGAAGGAGAACAGAGGCAGAGGGATAAACATCATCCAGGGGTTCTCTGGTGAGAAGCCCCACCACAGAAAGATATAACCCAAAAGAGAAACGGATTGAGAGACCATAAAGGTATTTAGCTTGCCATAGCGCTGTGCACTCCAGTTGATCACCGGAATCACCAGGAAGCAGGTGAATAGAGCGCCTATAGATCCAAACAACGTAGGCCAGACACCAGCGGCAACTGGATCGCCAGCATTCATATAATAAACAATAATAAACCAGGAGAATGCTGCGATAACCTGGAAGGCATTAAATACCAAGAAGGTGGCCAGACAGATTTTTCGGAACGCCTTGTTGCGCAGCGTGGTCATAATACCGCTACCAAAGTCCCTGACACTGTCCATCAATGTGCCTTCATTAGCTGCTGATCGATTGTCATCCTCAGCGGTGTTAGTAAAGGTACAAAAAATTGCCGGCACCAAAGCCAGGCTCATACAGACACCAGCTACCCAGATAGAAAGAGTTCTGGCGCCCGCAGTGGCGGACTCAAACCAGTTGGGGTCATAGAGAATAATCCAGAACCAGGGGGCTATCACCCAGGCCCACTGACCGATCCACTGGGCAATAGCCATCAGCCTGGTGCGCTCGTGAAAGTCAGAACTCATCTCATAGCCCATCGCCACGTAAGGCACGCTGAAAATCGTCATGCCGATCCAGAAAATACTGCACCAGGTAAGGAAATAGTAAAAATTATACATCTCGGTATTTTCTGCAGACAGCTGCCACATCATCACAAAGGAGAATCCAGAGATAATGGCACCAATAAAGACATAGGGTCTGCGCTTGCCCCATCTAGAGACAGTATGGTCTGAGATATAGCCCATTAGCGGATCGGTGATAGCATCAATCAGCTTGGGAATAAGAAAGATCAGCGACCATAATAGAGGGCTCATGCCTAGGCTTTGGACCAGCAGTACCATAAAGATACCCAGTGCCGCGGGGAACATTTGGTTGGCCAACATGCCAATGCCCCAGGCAATCTTTTGGTCTAGGGGAATTCGCTGATGAGCGCTATTATCGGAGCTCAGAGGCTGAGCAAATGTATCTTGAGACATAGTTTTTATCGCTATTATTATCGGTTAAGGCTGTTTCTACTACAGCTCTTTCCGAGTATAGGAGGGCTCCTCAATTAAGTCGTGGCAGTTTCGACCAAAACGGGCAAATTTGCGGTGGCCGCGCCACCGTGGCTATCCAAAACTAGGACAAACAATCGGTATTCCCCTGGTTCCGGCGCCGGAAACTTAACTCTATCCAGGCTGCTGTCACCCAACTGCTGCCAAACAGTCTTGGGCCTGGGTTCAAAATCGCCGCCATCGCTCTCTAAACTCTTATCGACCTCTTTTAGCAATTCCCAGTAGTAGCTGAGCATTTCTGTCTGTTTATAATCAACAGTCACCCTAGCTGCGTAATGTTTTTGTTCTGTTAAGTAAATGCTCGTCGGTGCCTCTAGGCCGTCGATATCTAGGGATAATAACTTGGCTACTGGCTGCTTAGGGGCTTTTTCGGTCCACAATGTGCGCATAACCTGAGCCGATTCTGTATATTGCCCCTGCTCCAAAAATACGCCGTACCAACTGGGGGTGCGCTCCTGCTTCTGCCCCCACAGAAACACAAAAGATCCCAGACATTGCTGGCGATCTGCTGCGATATAGTCAATGTAACGCTGTTGATAACAGCCAGCTTTAATAGAGCTATTGGCTTCAAATGGTCTGTCCCAATCCGTACAGGGTGACTCCCAGTGACCGGTGGCGCCCCATTCAGAGACGGTGTAGGCGCCAGTAAAATTACTCTGCGCAAGAAAGTCCGGCAGTTGGTCAATTTCGCCATACAGTTGGAATGACAGCAGATCCAAATCTGCACAGCGAGATACCACCAGTTTAATCACATCCGGCTCAGCGCCTGCCAGCATAGTAGTGGTGGGGTGGTTGGGGTCTAGCCTGTGGATCATCTTGGAAATATCATTCACCGCATTCCAGACCCGCGGATTGCTATGGCGGAGATTCAGTTCGTTGCCTATACCCCACATCAATAGTGCAGGGTGGTCCTTGAGAGCAAGAACATCCTGTTCCATGGCAGCCAGCTGCGCCGCCACGGCTTGCTTGTCGCTGTAATCAAAGCCATGTCTCTCGCGCGCCACATCCAGACCCATACAGACCATTAGTCCGTGTCTGTGTGCCTCATCGAGAATCTCCAATCCTGATTTTTCGCCATTGTCCACGCGCCAGGTTCTAAAAGCATTGCCTCCGTAGTCGGCGAGACTTTTAATACTGCCGAGCTCAAGTCCGGCACCTTTGATATAGAAAGGCTTGCCATCGATACTGAGTTGATATTTTTGAGACTGTTTTTTTAATTCTACTTTGCTTGCTTTCATTCCCGGGTTCTCTGTGCGCGAAAATAACCCTCGAGTTTACGTCAACTCAGCAGGGGTCAGAAAGTCCGTTCATCGTGAAAATACCTACCGTTCATCGCTAATGAGGCTGAAGGCTCGCCTTGCCGCTTTGAAAAACAAATATCGACTCGTATACTTGGTCGATAATTTAGACCAATTAGCTTTCTTCTATAGGAGCCTGCATCCGTGACTACTTTTTCTAAAGCCATTGCGCTGTGTTTCACTCTGAGTCTATTGGTTGCCTGTGGGTCACCAGACAACGGTGTTGTGGATAATAATCTCCATGGCCCTACAGCAGCGGAGATATTGGGCAATCCGGATTATCCAGCGTTTTCCTATGGCGGCTACCGTGGCAAGAGCCGCGATATCGCTCCAACTCATGAGCAGCTAACCGAAGATTTAAAAATACTTTCTGCTATGGGTGTTAAGGTTTTGCGGACCTACAACACCTCCCAGTATCCCCAGGTAGCGAGTCTGCTGGAGGCTATTCGGGCCCTAAAAAATCAGGATCCAGACTTTGAGATGTATCTGATGATCGGCGCCTGGATCGAGGCGCATAATGCCTGGAAATCTGGGGTTTGGAATGAAGAAAAAAATGCCTGGGATAGTGATACCCTCACCGACCACTACAGAGGTAATATCGAGAACAATAGCCGCGAAATAGACACTGCCGTTGCTATGGCCAACCAATATCCCGATATTGTTAAGGCGATTGCCGTGGGCAATGAAGCCATGGTGCAGTGGGCAGTTAATTACTTTGTCTATCCCAACACAATTCTTAAATGGGTGAATCATCTGCAGGCATTAAAAGCCTCTGGTGGTTTAAATCCAGATATCTGGATCACCAGTTCAGATAACTATGAATCCTGGGGCGGTGGCGCCAAGGTTTACCAAACCGATGATTTGGCAGCACTAATTAAAGCGGTCGATTTTGTTTCTGTGCACACCTATCCCTTCCATGACTCTTTTTATAATCAGGATTTTTGGGGCGTGCTGGCAGATGAAGAGCAGCTGTCCAAGCAAGAGATGACGGCCGCAGCCATGGCGCGAGCAGTAGAGTACGCAGCTTCACAATATCAGGGCGTGGCGGACTATGTTGAGAGTCTAGGTCTCGATAAGCCCATCCATATAGGCGAGACCGGCTGGGCGTCCAACGACTCTGCAGCCTATGGTGCCAAGGGTTCAATGGCAGCGGATGAATACAAAGAAAAGCTGTTCTACAACTATATGCGCGACTGGACTGATGGGGCCGGCATGTCGTTATTCTACTTCGAGGCCTTTGATGAACAGTGGAAAGACTCAGCAGATGCCGGAGGTTCTGAAAACCATTTCGGGCTGATAAAACTGAATAATGAAGTGAAATATACGCTCTGGGATCTGTTTGATAAGGGTGGTTTTGATGGCTTGACCCGCAACGGCAAACCGCTAGTAAAAAGCTACGCCGGAGACGAGGCCAAATTACTCAGCGAGGTGCTTAACCCGCCCTTCAAAAGCCGCATGGCGATTCGTAAAATCACCACAGTAAACTCCGCTGCTGTTCCCGGGGAGGCGGTGACTGCTGATCGCTATATTGTGGTGCATGAGTCTATGCAACCTTCTGCTGGCAATAATATGACTTACCCCAGCGCTATACTCAAACTGATTCCTTGGGAGGGCACAGTCAGTATTGAGATGTCTCAGCAGGGCGTAGTCGCCGTAACAACTCGTGCCAGTGACTGGTGGGGCACCAGCCTCGAGTTTCAGGCTGAGGTGGGTGAAAATCTGGAGAACTTCAAATCCGGCTATCTGCATTTTGAGGTTAAAGGCGATGCGGATGTTGGCTTTAATATCGGCTTTCAAACCGGGCGCTATCTAGAAGGTGATCAGGTGAATAGTTTTGCCGCATTTGGACCGGGCACAGCCAATCAGGTGACGGATAAATGGGCCAGCTATAAGCTCTCGATAGAGGAATTGAATGCCGGTACTGACCTTAAAGATGTGACTGGCGTTCTGGCTCTACTCAGTCCAAGTCGTGCTGAAAATAAACAGATTTATCTGAAAAATATTTACTTCAGCCGGGACTAATCACAGCCAAATGTTTTAGGGGCCAGAGTTTTTTCCGGATGCATACCGTTCTCATAGCCCGTAAAGGGTTTTTGAATATTGTAGCCAATCAGCTTCCGAACCCGCCTGGATAGTTGGCGGGTAGCCCCCGCCGAAAATCTTATTGTCTTAAGATTTCTCTCTATTAAGAGGGACCAGGTTATTGCTTATAGCATATCCAGCTTCTGATTAACGATATGCTGAAGTAACGGGCTTTGGGCGGCTCTTGCAAATGCGGCATCAATAGCGTCGAATCGTTGTTGCACAACAGTGCGGTAATTAGGGTGAGTAAAAATATACAACTCGCCTTCATTGAGTGCCTCAACAACGCGCTTGCCAACAATGGACACATCAAGGCCATTCTCTACCATCCCCTTAGTCTTGCTTGGGGCGCTAGGTTCAACCGCCGCTTTAGTAGTATCAGTTTGGTACTGCACCGGACGATTTCTCTCCGAATCATAAATGCGGGTTTTCACAAAGGCAGGGCATAGCACAGATACCTTAATACCCTTCCGTTGCAGCTCACCGGCCCAACTTTCTGATAACGCGACCACTGCTGATTTCGTAGCGGTATAGGCTCCATTGTAGGGAACGCCACCCATGCCAGCCATTGAAGCGACATTGACTATCCACCCGCCTTCGCCGTGCTGTTTAATAAATGGGACCATCACTTTAGCGCCATACATAACACCCATTAGGTTCACGTCCAACGCCCACTGCCAGCTTTTTGTTTGCTCATTCTCGACCGATCCTGAATCTCCACCAACGCCGGCGTTATTCACAACCATATGAATTTTTCCAAATCGCGCTACTGCTTGCTCTGCAACTGTTTGCCACTGGGCTTCATCGGCTACGTCAAGCGCAACAGCCAATACCGAGATCCCTGCGCTTTGCAACTCTAAACGCGCTTTTTGAAGATTTTCTTGGTCAATATCTGCCAGCACAATATTCATCTTTTGCTCGCCTAAGGCTTTCGCAATGGATAAGCCTATACCTTCTGCACCGCCACTAATGACCGCCGTTTTTCCTGCAAATTGAGACATATGGATGTTTTCCTTTCATTTCTTAGTTTAATGATTAAAGCGGTAATCGCGGGCTTACAAAAAGGATACCTATGCATTGCTCAATAATAAAGAACAATAAAGGAGGGCTTTAGCGGCCTATTTAGTGTGGCTATAACGCTTGGATTTATTGAGATTACACCGCTCTAAAATTAAAGAAGGTAACTTGCTTAAGCAATTCGTTCGAAAATCTATTGTTACCTAAATAGCGATATACCCATCGTGGCTTAACAATATTTGAAGTAACCATAGGGTCTGCAAGTATTAGCTCGACACCGAGCATATAAAGATAAATTATCTTTTATTTTCGTGATGCGCGTTCTAATTTCTACACTGAGGATGCGCATAGCATAGCTATGTAGACTCTAATGTCGACTATGCTTTAAGGCATCAAAAGGATTGTGGCTGCGCATAAATCGGCATTTTTCTACTCTATATTAAAATTGGTCGCTGCATAGTCGAATATAGCCTAGTTATTCAAAGGATGATCAATATGGATATACAAATGGTTACTCTACTGTGTTCTAGAGCGCTAGGACTAAGCAGTGAAAAGTAGATTAGGTGTAGCCATTAGTTTGATAGTGTTAGTTATTGTGACGGTAGCATGCTCTCAAAAGCCAGATAGTTCCCAACCCGAAGTTCCATCCAAGACCATAGCAGGGCCCTTAACCCCATCGATCAAACACGCAACAGATGACAAGGTCTATTTTCAAGTATTGATCAGCAAAGGGATGAGCAATGAAGAGGCTCAGGTGCTGGTGCTTCATAGAATCAAACTAAAATATTTCTCGAATCCTGCGAACAAAAATTATTGGCAGGCAACAACAGCCCCACACACTTCGCTCGACAAACTGGCGCAAGCTCGACAGGTTAGGTCGGCCTTATTGGTGGCTTTTGGTGAAGCGGCTCGCGATAAGCCGCTGTTTAGAGAAATATTTTACCCATGGGCAGACGACGCTGATTTTTTATCCTCTGATGAGCAAATCGCCCTCTTTGAACAGAGCATCAAACAACAACTATCGCAGGCGGTATTATTTAGTCAGGGTATAGCGTTCGAACAGTTGGAAGAGTTATCACCAATCATGCATGACTCATCTGATGTTTTATCCACTGACTCTACCTTTGAGTGGAATTTGAGATATTCCTACCTTGCCGATCGGCTAAGAGACAGCGGGGTAAGCTTTACCGAACAGTCCTTTCGGGACAGTTACACAATACTGGCGCCAATTTATGAGTTTACACCAGGAGAATTGCCGCCCACCGGAATGCAAATCAGCCATGCCAGTGATGCACTGGCAGAAGAGGTAGGCACCTATGATGCAATTCGCATACAGGCAACATTAGATCCAAGATTTACCCAATTTAAAAAACTCGCAGATCAACAGGGATTGATGCCCGAACAAGTGATCACGGCTTTCGGTATTGTATTGGAGGCGCAAGCTGAGATTGCTCGCGCCTCAGATTTAATAGCGGTTGATGAAAACAGAGCAGGACAACTCATAAATCAAGCATATGTTGAACGGGATAACAGTCTGGCCTCTTTTATTGGCAAGCAAAGAGCCGATCAACTTATCAATGCTTTTGAAACACCGGCTCTATCTGAGCAGGATATATTCACGGAGGGCCTTATTCACCCAAATCTTTGAGATTGGATTAAAGGAGTAAAGTAAAAACTGACAAGGAGATGTCACCATGAAGAATGTACCAGTTTGGCTTATGAAAGCAGCTTTAACATGTAGCTTTTTAGCCATTATTTTTACCGCTACACCGAGCTATGCGATTAGTCCTATAGGTTCTCCATTCGTCGGCATTGGAGGGGTCATTTCTGTAATGCCTGAATTCGAAGTATCAGCCACATCTGTAGGTAAGAATGAAGCCTACACTCTTACCCTTCCCCCTGCGGTTCGCTTGGAGGAAAAAGTGGGCACTGGATCCTGGACATATTTAGGCCATGGTATAAGGGAAAAAACCCTCACTAAAAGTGTGGCAGGCACCTATTATTATCGGGTTAACAGAGACAAGTGTAATGGGAGGTGGAGGCGGTGTAGGAGAAATATTTACAGCCAGACAATAACAGTAACCGTCAACGGGGGACCGTCTATACCTCTAGATAGTTTAGAGGATCAGGGTCAATATGAATTTGAAATCAGAACGGGTGATATTAACTTGGATGGTCGCAAAGATATCCATATCCGGCGTATTTCGGGCAATGCTAATAACGGCGTAATAAACGAAACCTTACTGCAACAACGTCCAGATTCGACTTTTAAAGTAAGTGCCGCAACAAGTAATCAGCTAGCAACAGCCGGGTCGTGGCCTAAAGCTAATATACAGGCGATTTTATATGACTTTAATCTAGATGGTTTTATAGATTTATTTTTACAAGGCGTCGGCGGAACAATAACTGGCGCTAAAGATCAGATGGTTTTTTCTAGTGGTGCCCAATACAACGGCATCGCGCAAAAAGTGACCAATATAAATGATAATTTCAAAAAGACGTTCACCAGTGTAGCCAACTGGATTATTGATAAAGACTATTTCAGAAAAAATATCCTGAGTAGATCAAAAATTCGCTACTTTTGGCGGTATTTTTGTAGCTGGGGGGAGTGTCGTTATCTGTTAGCGCCACAGCGAATCACTTATTATTACTATGATCCAGAAAAAATTTCTGCGGATGGGGTGCTTTTTGCACGTGGACTTAGTTATTGCATGACAAACAGTGAACTGGTTGCTGGTTCAAATGAGGCAAAAGCGATTAACAGCGTGCTTCAAAGAGTCTTGGGCACTCGGGTAATGAATGGTGTTTTGGTCGATAGCGGCGGGTCACTTCCCTATGAGGATGTACATCCCTCCAATGCTAGATTTCTTAGAGTGTTGGCGAAATTGTTTAAAACTGCAGAGGTGGTGACTACTAGTGGAAACGCACTCGACGTTCAGCCTATGATTAACCACTATACTGATATTATCGGATATACAGGGATACTGGAAGATGAATTTGTGAAAGCAGGGGAGGACGGATATGCTTATTTCACCCCGGATATCTTTTTTTCTGGTAAAAAAGCCAAAAGTCGATTGGCGATGGCAGTTAAACCCATTGGTTATTTTATTTTTAATATGGATGATTTTACCTCTGGATTCGAGCCGCCTCGCAAAGTTACGCCATACAATAACGAACCTGGTGGTGGTATCGAAATACGCCATAAGGGTAATGCTTATTCCACCCCTTACAGATGGATTACTGTTAAATGAAGAAGAAAAAGTTTTTAGTCTTTCAAGATTTAAGTACCAGTGGCCAGTGGCTGTATCTCTATGCTCGATCAAAAGAAGATATTGAGCGACGGTTCCCTGAATTTCATTTATTTGATGTTCCGCCAAAACGTTTTGACGCCGAGGCAGCGCGGGGCATTGAGAATCACCCAGATAGCCGTGTTTTTGATATTGATAACCTACATGGCCTTTTAAAAGACTATGTTGAAAACGAACAGAAGGACCATTATGTGCATCGACACCCAGATAAAAAGCGCCCTTTTGTAGATTTTGAGCCATAGCGACGCTCAGCTTACTGCCCCTCTCTTTGCGGGAGAGGGGCCTTGCTCTGCGACCTGCCCATTTATGATGGGGGCAGATGAAGAATTATAAAGTGTAACAATGAGTGCAAGCCTATATACCTGCCGATAACTATTTTTGCATGGTTATCAGCGCACCACCCAAGAAGATCTATCGTTACCTGAAGAGCGATATACCCATCGTGGCTCAACAATATTTGAAGTAACCATAGGGTCTGCAAGAATTAGCTCGACACCGAGCATATATATATAAATTATCTTTTATTTTCGTGATGCGCGTTCTAGTTTCAATACTGAGGATGTGCAAAGTTACGCCATGCAATAACGAACTTGATGGTGGTATCGAAATACGCCATGCCATAAGGGTAATGCCTATTCCACCCCTTACAGTTGAATACCGTTAAGTGTAACAACGAGAGCCGGACTATATACCTGCCGACAATTATTAAGGACTCGATTGATGAAAAATATAAAAGATAGAGTAATTATTGCCTGTAACAACCCCATATATAGTTTTTCAAATAATTTAACGGCTTTTATGCACCGGGTTTGCACTGCCAAACCATATCCAGTTTCAATCAACCCAATACCGCACCGCTTATGGCTTTCGGCCAGCGCATGTATGCTCTGTGCTTTTCTATTTATAGCCATCTTCCTCACACCCAATGCGGCAGCTGACAACTATGTTGTTAGGTTTAATGGTAAGGATGAGCAACGCACTATAGAGACAGTTAACAAGGACACGCTAAAACTATTGCAAGCTGCCAAGGTGGACAGCCTTATCAAGCAAATTCGTACCGCTTTGCTCGATGCTAGCAGACCGCCGACGACCTCCTGGAGCACGCCTGGCTATGCAATTGGCAAGCATTATCTCAAGAATACTGTTGACGAAGCCCAACTTAGCATTCCTGGTGCCAGCGCCTTAAAGCTGACCATTAACGGGGAAACTGAGTCTGACTATGACTTTATTTATATTAATGATAAGCCTTACTCTGGCGTCTTCAATGACCAAACCCTTACTGTTGATGGGGATGTTGCCAGTGTGCGCTTTACCTCGGATAGCTTGATTCACAAACAGGGTGTGCAAATAACAGCATCTCCCATCTATGCTTGGACCACCCCGCGTTATGGAATTGAAAACTACCACAATGATACTGATATAGAGGCCAGCATATCCATACCGGGTGCCACCTCCCTGCAGGTGACCCTAGAGGGAGCAACGGAGCCATTTTTCCAGTGGGTTGGTTGGGGTGATTATATTGAAGTCAATGGACAACGTTTCTCAGGTAAGCTCGATAAGACACTTCTTATTGAGGGTGATAGGATTGAGATACGTTTTTTCTCTGATGGAAGCGTCATCCAGAAGGGCGTCAATGTGCTTGTCAGCTCTGCGAAGCCTCTGCAGCCGGTAGAGGTTAATGGACTATTTGAAGACCTAGAGGTTGCCCATCAATATATAGCATCGAGTTTGAGTGACTCAACCTTGGGCAGGGATAATGACAGTGCTGTTGCCAAGCTCGAGACATTACGTAAAGCATTGCAGACTATATATAATCAAATCCCCCAAGGGCTGCTACCACTGAATGACTTTCGCCATCAGCTAAAAACGTATTTGGATCGAACTAATGCTTTATACGATTTAAATAAGGATGGTTATGTGGGTTCCGATATTTTGGCCATGCATCAGGTGCAAGGTGTGGCTGCTTTTATGGCTCACTTGACCAAGCAGGAATTCAGCTATCTTTCAAGTCAACGTACGGTTGAAGTGTATCCGCTGATAGACCGAGAGGACCTTCCCTCTATATCAGATGAGGAGGTCTTATTAGGCCATCTCACGTTTTTAGCCACCCAGCCCAATTTAGCCAGCATTCCAAATAGCTTAAAACATAGCATCTATGCAAATTTGCTACCCTTAATAGGTGATTGGGATAGCCAAGAGACAACGCACTGGGCTGAGATTAAACAACGCTTACGGGTGTCTTATACTAAGATGCACGCCGCGCCGCATCCAAAGCGACGACGACATCCAATGGTGGCCGCTGTTTCTAACGAGAACGAAGGCGAGCCAAGTAAACAATGGAATCACTATTTCGATGTTTTCAAAAAAGTGGAAGACATCACAGGCGCATTGAAAGACGCTTTGATGAAAAAAGAAGCCTTTGTGCGTTTGAATCCCGGCAGTGTACAACCAGGTGAAGATATCAGCTTCCTGATCAACAGTGACACAAGCACGTTGCCGATATTACGCTTAAATAACCAGCCACTCACTGATGCTAAATTAGTATATGTGAAGAAACAGGGTAATAGAAACCACTGGATTGCCATTTACACCCGTCAACAGAAAGATCCAAACAATGTGTCTTTTGTTGCTGTGCAGGGCAACAAGACTATCGATAAACTACCCATCACCTTTGTCACCCCAGATGCCAGCCAGTCTACGGCAAGCTGTGAACTGCTTGCAGGTGACAGCATTGATTGTGAGGTTAGCCTTAAAGATGAGCAGGGGCATGCCTTTAATGAATCCAATTATGATTATTATAATAATCTGCGGTTACAGCTGATCAGCATCAAGCTACCTAACGATAATGTAACGATTGACCAGGGTCAGATGCTGAAAGCCCCCTTTGGCCTTGCTGGACATCATCTTAATAAGGCCGCAGCGGTTTACGTAGCCCCCATATCTGGTACCTTTACCCTGCAGGTTCTACTGGATAATAAGCCAATCGGTCCTGATATAGCTATTGAGGTAAGTCGTGGGTTAAAGACTGAGTTCATAGTAAATAAAAAGACGGTTGAGCAGAATGAAGCTCGAGTTTTTAAGTTAAATAAAGAGCTAAGTCGGCTGAAGGGTTTAGAGCCTCATATGAGTTTATATATCCTCAATAGGCAAGGCCCAGTGTATGGGCTTAAATATACCCGGTTACCTGACGCGTCTTTTTTTAGATCTTCGTCAGGAGAGTACGTAGCTCGTATAGCTCATGGCAACCTTTCTTATCCTTCCCTTTTAAATCAAGTGCCTGAAGAAGCAACCACCTATATTGCCAAGCTGGGAGGAATTCAGCTGGGTGATCCTGTGACCGTTACAACGACCATTGCCGATGCGTCAAAGTCTAGCTTTAAGCGTCAAGGTCGTGGATTGGTCAGCGAAAATACACAAGGCAAGTTTGAAATCAAGTTTACAGTGGATCTAAGCAACCAGTTTGATGGTGACTGGGGGTTGTCCTTCGACTATAGCCCGCATCTAAAACTGTATCAACAGCAACAGAATGGCGGGGATCCAGTGTCAGTTACTTTTACTCGTGAGAATGCTAATCCTAATCGCTATACAGCGACTTACACACCTAAAGCCCATTTAGACAAGTCATTAATGTTTTATGCTACGTTAGCTGGGCAGCCTATTGGTCAGAAGCGTCATAAGGATAAGGACCTGGTGACTATTCATTTTGCCAGTGTGTCTGCATCGCAATCGAGCGTTGAATTAGAGCAGCAAGTTGGAGGCAAAAACACACAGGAACTGGCCTTTCAGGTGACCTTAAAAGATGAACAAGGACATGGTTATAGCAGCGGATCGCCAATCATAAATAAAAATTTGCGCCTAATTGTCAAGAGCATTGGCATTGGCAAGAATACATCCCTAGCACTGCAAACCCCTGCTACTCTGCCATCAAAATTTGCCTGCAAGTCGAATCTATGCACAACAAAGTATGACGTAGGCGGTTATCAATTTCTAGAGTTTGCAACACAGCTCAATGGGCAGACTGTAGGTAGGTCGTTGTCCTATCAGGCGCCCTCTTATCATTCGGATTCATCGGGCTCGACATTTAAAGCGTTGCAAGAAACGCCGTTAATCTCTGATGGCAAGATAAATTTTGAACTACAGCTCAAAGGCCTGTATGCAGGGTTGAAACCAGCAGATGTTATACCGCATTTGAAATTGTACAAACAGCGTTGCATTCACGGTGGGGACAATCTGGATAACTGTTTGGCTACTCAGGGCCCAGTACCTCAACTTCTTCCAGTTAAAGGCCAGTCGTGCGGTGATCAATGCCATCGTTATCGCTTCAACTATAGCCGTCAAGCTGCTGATAACGATGGCAAAAAAGCAAGCTTCTCTGTGAAGTTTGGCGAATTAACTCTGGCCAATGATGTCCAGGTTACATTTGCCAAAGTTGATGCCAGCCAATCGCAGTCGACCTGGTACGATACAGACCACCGCCAACTGCATTCGAGCCCTGATCATTCTCACCCGATGACAGCTGGCCAACCAATCCACGTAGAGGTTGAGTTAAAAGATGCGTTGAGTGAGTACTATCAACATCAGGATTACTCAAAAGATCTCAAATTAGTGCAAGTCATCACATTCGGCCAAGAGTCCAGTACAAAAACACTGGATCATGTTTTTTTCGAGCAAATACCGGGCTCTCCAGCGCACTACGCAGTAACACACTATCCTGAAAAAAGCGGTGACTATACCTTTTATGTCGCCCTAGAGGGTCAGATTATTGGTGGCAGCCACAATGACACAATAAAAAACGCACTAACAGTTAAGGTCAAGGCTGCAGAAGTACATGTTAAGCGCACAGATTTCTGGCTTATCGGCGCTGCAAGCGCGCTGGATGGAGAAGACAAGCAGCTAACCTTTGGCTTAACACCCAGAGATTTTTATGGCAATGTTAAGAATACAGGTGACTTTGAAAACTCTCCTATACACCTGCTGCGCGCCAGAAAAGGTAGTGTAGTGTATAAACCTGTATATTCATTCACTCAAAGTGGTGACAATCATTATATTGGGTCAAGCGTCCCGTACAGACAAGACAAGGTTATCCGCTCAGGTGATGTGATTCTTGTTCAATATACTGAAAAAAGACCTGGTATGTGGCGCTATGCGCTAGGTTTCTCTTCTAAAGTACTAGGTGAAAGTATTGATCTAACCATCGACCTAACCCATCCTGTAGAGGCTGATTTATCTGCATTATCCAGTGGTGACAGTGGCGAGGATAAAGCACCTTCAACAATAAAGTTACGAGCCAACCCCCAAAACCAAATGAAGGGAGACGAAGGATACATCAAGTTTGACGAAACAATCGTTACCCAGGGCGAACAGTCATATCTGGTTACTTATATTAAAAGTAATTTTCAAGATAGCCTATTAGATTCTACACCATTGGGTGATCGGCATGAGGGTATAAAAGTAGTGGCAATCTCTGGCGACTTTGGCCTGAGTAAAGGTTTTCCTCAAAATGATTTTGTGATCAGTCAGCCCGGTGTTGTATCAGATATATTTAGACATAGTGAAGATATTCTGGTCGATGAGGCATCTGTCTCTGAATCTGTTAGCCAGCGTATACGTAATAAAGAACTAGGGGGAAGGCAACACCCAGGTTCGATTCATTTTGCTTGGGAGAAGGATATAACTTGGGAAGTGATTGATCAGGTTGTTACAGACCATATTATTCAGAAAAAGAACAATCCTGGCTACACCCATAAACAGCAGCTACACCAAGCGTTACAAACTATCAAGATTAAGGATACTGAGGGTAGAGGTATAACCAGCCAGTTTAAACTTGAATCTGCATATGGATTAGACGCTAACGCATGTTCGTTAGACAGATCCACGTCCGAGCAGATGAGTTACAAGCTAATACTCGCAATAGATCAAAAGCAAGATTATACGTTAATAAAACGACTGAGCCTGAACTTTGTAGATATGGATGATAAAACACAGGCTATCGCAGCAATGCTTCAAGAAATAAAGATCCTGAAAGATGGTTCGAAACAACCTACATCGTCACCTGTTGGTATTGAACAGCTGGGCGAATTGCTCAGTCAGATTATTAGTTCCAGTGCAGAGAAAACTGATTTAGATTTATCATGGCTAGCATTTGTTTCAACACAGAAACCAAAAGCCCAGCCATCACTATACGCTCTTGAATTTCATGGCAATTATCCGTCTTACGCTTACATATCACCATCACAGACAATCTACTTGAACCCAATAGCTACATGGCAACAGCAGGTTACAGAATCTAAGCAGCACCCAATACTAAATACGCTCGGATGGATAACCGGGTGGAACGCAGTATTTGCTCTGACCGATGTTGTAAATACTGGTATACATGCAGTTGCAGATCAAATATCTCCTTTTACAGAGGAGCCATCATCTGATCTTATCAGTGAAGATCAGCGCCAGGCGCTCAAGGATAAACTGCGGACAAAGCAACATCAAAATAGATTTATCAGAGGCTTGTACCGCAATCATTTTTCTGCAGAAAAATGCACACAAGCACTTGATGCATTTTATTTAAAAACAGATAGCGTAGACCAGGCCAATACTCAGGAAAACAAAGCATGGGATTATGAGAAAAAAGATTTTTGGGGGCAGGTAATTCTTCAAGTTGGATTGATGGGTGCAGGGGGTGTAGAGAGTGTAGTTGCTGATGCGATGGATAGCCTAAAACTTGCTCTATCTGCATTTGAAGATTTACCTAGGGAACTGGCTGGGTTGCGTTCAGTTATAGGATTGGCAGACTTACGCCTGATTGGTGCAGAGTTTGATGAAGGCTCAAGTGGTTTTGGTGGCTCAAGTGGTTTTGGCGGCCCAGGTGGCCCGGGTGCTCCAGGTGGTGGTTTTGGTGGCTTAGGTACTAAAATGAAGCCATGGCTGCATAGCGAGAAGGACATAGCGCAGCTATTTACCAGTTCATTGAGATTTATGACAACTGCAAATTCTACAACAGCAAGATTCATGATAGGTCGTGCTACACATGGTATACGCAGTATATCCATGAGTGTAGGAGGTACTCTTTATCTGAGGTCGGTGGCAACGTCTGCTATATCAGAGACTCTATTGTATCAGCTCCATGCAAACAGATTACCTAACCATAGTGCCGATAGTGCCGATAGTGCCGGTTATTTTGAATACCCTCTTGGAGACACACCACAGCAGCATGCTATTTGTAACTCAGCGCTAGCTGAGACTTCACCCTGCCCGGCATTGATACAGAAAACACAGAAAATGCTTCAAGAGGCTGGTTTATCCTCAGAGGCTACATTGCAAGGTATGACTGAACTTGAAAGTGGCAGTGTAGAGGGCACAATCAAGTTGGATAGCAGTAGCAATAATTATTTGATTGAACGTAGTGGTCAACAACCTGGTTCCAGAGGGCGCTGGATGATCCAGAATGTCACCACAGACGGAGAAACCCAAAGGGCATATATTTATCAATTTAAGGACAGTCAGCGCAAGATTCTGATTCTGCAGCAGGCTGATGCGCAGGGGTATAGGCGTATCTTAGTCACGGATAAATCTGTTAATCAGGCCTTGGGGGGGAATAATAATAATAGATTACTACAAGCAATTTTAGATGGAGACGCGGATAGGGTAACCGCTTTATTAAATGCAGGAGCAAATGTTAATGCTATCGATGATGGTGGTTGGACAGGACTTATGCGAGCAGCTTTCTTTAAATTACCAAATATCGTAGCCATTTTATTAGATAAGGAAGCTGATGTTAATGCTATTGCTCTTGATGGTACGACAGCACTTATGCTAGCGGCCATGCGTGGAAGCTTAGGTGCAGTAAACGCTTTATTAGCTAACGAGGCTAATATTAATGCTACCAATAATCATCGTAGGACAGCACTTATCACGGCAGCTGACCATGGGCACCTAAATATAGTAAATGCTTTATTAGATAGAGGGGCTAATATTGATGCTGCCGATAATCTTGGTGAGACAGCACTTATGCGGGCACGTGTTAGAAGGCCTATAGCAGGGTCAGGCTCTTTACTAGCAGCACACACCCGTTACGCTACAATAGAAAGCACTTTAGAGGTTAGTGCTGGACTTATGCTTGCAGCCAGGGATGGAATCTCAGATGACGTAAACGCTTTATTAGATAGAGGAGCTAATGTTCATGCTACCGATAATTATGGTCGGACAGCACTTATGTTAGCAGCTAGGCAGGGAAACTCAAATATAGTAAACGCTTTATTAGATAGAGGAGCTGATATTGATGCTGCCGATAACACCGGTATGACAGCACTTATCACGGCAGCTGACCTTGGAAGCCTAAATATGGTTAAGGCTTTATTAGATAGAGGGGCTAATATTGATGCTGTCGATAATCTTGGTGCGACAGCACTTAGGCGGACACGTGTTAGAAGACCTATAGCAGAAGCAGGCACTTTACTAGCAGCACACACTCTTTACGCTACAATAGAAAGCACTTTAGAGGATAGTGCTGGACTTATGCTTGCAGCCAGGGATGGAATCTCAGATGACGTAAACGCTTTATTAGATAGAGGAGCTAATGTTCATGCTACCGATAATTATGGTCGGACAGCACTTATGTTAGCAGCTAGGCAGGGAAACTCAAATATAGTAAACGCTTTATTAGATAGAGGAGCTGATATTGATGCTGCCGATAACACCGGTATGACAGCACTTATGTTGGCAGTTGCGCAGGGAAACCTCAATATGGTGAAGGCTTTATTAGATAGAGGAGCTAATGTTGATGTAACCAACATTCAGGGTTGGACAGCACTTATGTCGGCAGTTCGCCGTGGAGACCCAAATATAGTAAAGGCTTTATTAGATAGAGGAGCTGATATTAATATTACCGCTAAAGGTATGACAGCACTTAAGCAAGCAGTTGAATATAACGAGCAACGGCCAGATAACCCTCATAAGACATGGCTACCAGGAGAGCGATGGATGATAAAAGAGCGACTTAAACAGTTCAGTTCTCCTCATCCTAAATACTCAGAGATAATAGACATTTTATTAAAGAGAGCAAAAGCTAATGATCAACTTTTGGAAGCAATTCGAGGTGGTGGAAATCTAGAGGAAATAAAGGCTTTATTAGATCAAGGCGCTAATGTTAATGCTGCTGATAAAACTGGTATGACAGCACTTATGCTAGCAGCTAAGCAGGGAAACTCAGGTATAGTAAAAACTTTATTAGCTAAAGGAGCTAATATTAATGCTACTGATAGGTATGGTCGGACAGCGCTTAATGTATCCGCTAAATTTACATACTCAGAAATAGAGAACACTTTAAAAGTAGCAAAAGCTATTGCTGAGCTTATGCTGGCAGTTAAGAATGGAGACTTAAATAAAGTAAACACTTTATTAGTTGATGGAGGAGCTAATGTTAATGCTGCCGATAAAACTGGTACGACAGCACTTATGCTAGCAGCTAAGCACGGAACCTCAGATATAGTAAACGCTTTATTAGATAGAGGAGCTAATATTGCTGCTGCCGATTATCGTGGTCGGAGAGCACTTGATCTGGCAGTTTTATTTAGAAACCCAAGCGTAGTAAGCGCGTTATTAGATAATTTAGGAAGAGAATCTTCTAAGGAGATATCAATAGAAGAGGGAATAAATGATATCCCGCTAAATCAACGATTCTACCTGGAAAGGATAGATAATTCGCAAATGCTTCTCGCAGTAAGATGGGAACAGGGTGAGCCTGTAATGTATCTGTATCCAGATCAAACATCACTTCCCAAAGGTGTAATTATCGAACATCTCGACAGCAGAGCGTCGTGCACTGTAGGTAGACAAGCTGTACTTAAAGTAGGTGGTATATATTCACTCGCTGACCAGGATGCATGTTCTATTTGTCATGAGCAAACAGAGAACCTTATACCCTGTAGCCAAAGTGACAGTAAACACAATATATGCTGTATTAATTGTGTTGGTGCACTAGAGCGTTTTGAGGGTTGGGGGGGACTCTGTCCTTCTTGTAGGAGAGACTGTTGGCAAGATCTAAAAAAACACTATCTAAAAAAACTAAGACCAAAAAGCATCAGAATAAAGCAACCAATTGTGGATAGTCTATATTTACTATTTGCTAGCTTGCCTGCTAAAAATGCTGAGTTACGGAAGAGTAGTGACGGATCTATAGAATACAGAGTTCGCACAGATAAGGGGCAAATAAATAGTCATTCATGGCACCCTATAGCTTTTGGTTTATCAGCAGATTTTAAACACTGGTTGCAAAGTTTACCAGAAGAGGCACTAAAAAGTTTACTCAAAAACTACCCATTCCAAGACTTTACTGCACCTTTTATTGACGATCAAGACATCCGCAACTTTGTTATCCAACACTCGACGCTAATCCCAGGTGACACTCCCAACATATTTACCTCTAGCGCTACCAGTGCCGGTGCCCCGAGAGATAGATTAATTCTTAGTAGTATCAACATGGATCAATTCGGTCAAGAACCATCTAATTGGGAAAAAGCCGAAGCTACAAGGCAACAAGCAATAGTTACTATAAGGGGGCAAATAAACAGAAACTATCTGAATGATGAAGAACTCATTAGATATATTCGATCAACTAGTGTTTGGAGTTATATCCCAGACGAGGTAAGAAATCTTTTTAAGCATAAAAAAACAGGAGAGGTATCAGCTGGCGATAGAAGAATACTGACCGATAATGGTATACCAACAGAGTGGCTTGAATATAACAATCAGCCTTTTACTTATACACACGTGCGACAGAGGTTACAGTTCGATACATTAGAAACTTGGTTGCAAGACCGTGGAAATTTAACTGCTGCGCAAGCAAATGTTCTCAGCCATTATTATGATATTAGTGCTTTAGCTTATGATATAGCTGACGGATTAGATAATTTAGTACACACTGGTAACTTAAGCATAATGCTCAACGATAGAAATCAGCATTGGCTAGCAGTTAATGTGACAAGAGATAACAATACTATTTATTGGCAGTTTGGCGATTCTGCTTATGGTAATAGATCAGGGGAAACTATAAAGAGGGCTATACAACACGCTATTCACATATATAATCTGCGTCGTATAGGAGGATATTCTCAACCAGGACATGAGACACTACTGCTTGGGCAACAACGGCGATTTAATATTCGCGCAGAAGACACTCAAGATAATGCAGACCGGGTTAATGAGTGTGCAGTATATGCTTGGGTATATTTAGAAAATATGCGCCAAGGTATGCTCGACAGTGCTGCACCAGCAGAGGTAATTCGTGGGATTAGTCGACTAATTAGAAAAGATTGACATTATATCAATCACAGAAAGTATTGAGTTATTGTCAAACCTCTCCAACTAATGGGAGAGTGTCCGATAGTCTGTGTAAATAGCCAACGTATATTATCTCCTAATTAGGGTTATCCCTAAGCAATCACATACTGTATTTACCTAGTGATTATCAACGAACCTGGTGGTGGTATCGAAAAACGCCATTAAGGGTAATGCTTATTCTGGTTCTGACAAATTAACTTCTTCTGATCAGAGAAGCCCCGCCTCAGATTTCAAGCCACTACCCGACTCCATTCTGAGAACGCACCCATCCTGAGATCACGGTAATGCTGGGCACGTACTTTATGCCTACCCAAATTGAATAGATTGGAAACAGCCGCATGAGCACCAAGAAATCTTTGTGCCCGACCTACAGATTTGAACCGTCGCTCCGTCATTATTGCCTTATGATATCCCCTTCGGAGCTAAATTAGTTGTCCTGCTTAGGGAGCCTCTGATCATGGCGGTACTTATTTGGCGTCATATCGTTCCAGCGCACAAAGGCGCGGCGAAAGCTCACAGGTTCGCTGT
>ERZ1048068.578-NODE-578-length-32635-cov-15.272621_pt1 | contig 32635 bp, 27 predicted proteins | sample MGYA00383098_ERZ1048068 | MGnify/ENA primary metagenome ERZ1048068 (study PRJEB29581, sample SAMEA5548368) | metagenome | biome: marine; feature: coastal; material: water | depth 1 m | study: Short-term variability in the microbial, nano- and picoplankton... | reverse complement strand
ACCGACTCTAACCTCTTTTGTCTAGCACCTGATCAACCAGACCATAGTCCTTAGACTCTTCGGCACTCATAAAATTATCACGCTCAGTATCTTCTGTTACCTTCTCAATGCTCTGCCCGGTGTGCTGGGCCATCAATCTATTGAGGCGCTCTTTGATCTTAAGAATTTCTTGAGACTGAATATGGATATCGGTCGCCTGACCCTGAGCACCACCGCTAGGCTGATGAATCATAGTACGGGAATTAGGCAGGCAAAAACGCTTGCCCTCTGCCCCTGCTGTCAGCAAGAACGCACCCATAGATGCCGCCTGGCCAATACACATCGTGCTAACGTCTGGCTTAATAAATTGCATAGTGTCATAGATCGACATGCCCGCAGTAACTGAACCGCCGGGCGAATTGATGTAGAGGTGGATGTCTTTGTCGGGATTTTCAGATTCAAGGAAAAGCATCTGCGCAACAATAAGGTTGGCCATATGATCTTCAACCTGTCCGACCAGAAAGATGATTCTTTCTTTTAACAGTCTCGAGTAGATATCATAGGCTCTTTCGCCTCTTGAACTCTGCTCGACAACCATTGGGACCAAGCCGCTGGCCTCCACGTCGGGAAAACCAGAGATGCTAGTTGGGGACTGAAAATTCATTGCTTCCTCGCTAATTTATTTTGAATACAGGGTACTTTGCTTCGCACAAGGCTTTTTGCACGCTAACCTTCTTCTTCTACCATTGTACGCAAATAGTCGGCAAGCCGGATTTCACCAGCCTATCAAAAATCAGCTTAAGCTTCGGTACCTGGCTCTGGGTCAGGCTTGACGGCTTCTTCGTAAGATACGGCTTCTTCTTTGACTTTGGCCTTAGAAAGTACCAGCTCAGTGACCTGATCTTCCAGAACTACTGCTTCGACAGAACTCAGTAACTCAGGCTTACTATAATAGTAATCGACAACTTCACGAGGCTGCTCATAAGTTGATGCTATTTCATCAACACGGGCACGCACCTGCTCTTCGTTTGGTGTCATCTCTTCGACCTTCACCAGTTCAGAGACAATTACACCCAATGCGGCACGGCGCTCGGCTTTTTCTTTAAACATATCATCTGGCAGCATGCTTAGATCAATTTGCTGGCCGCCGCCAAACTGCTGAACCATTTGCTGCTTGAGCTGAGTAATTTCATTGCTAACCAAAGCTTCCGGCAACTCGACCTTATTAAGATCAAATAATTGGTTCATCACACGGTTTTTAACCTTGGTGCGGATCGCATTGCGCAGCTCTCGCTCCATATTACCCTGCACATCTTCACGGAATTTTGCTTCGCCGCCCTCTTCTACACCATAGATCTTGAAGAACTCGTCATTCAACTCTGGCATTTGCTTGGAGGACACAGCGTTAACCTTAACGGCGAACTGCACTGCTTTGCCCTTTAATTCTTCAGCGTGATAATCTTTGGGGAATTTTAGCTTCAGAACAGTCTCTTCGCCTGCACTCAGGCCCACCAGACCATCTTCAAAACCTGGAATCATGCTGTTCGAACCCAAAACCAGGTCCTGACCTTCGGCACTACCTCCAGCAAACTCTTCCTTCTTATGGGTCCCGACAAAATCAATATTGAGTTGGTCGCCGTCTTCAGAAGGCTTGTCAGAGGCTTCAAAGGTAGCCTGCTGGTTACGCAATACTTCAATCATAGTCTCAACGTCAGCGTCATTTACATCGGCACTTGGACGCGATATTTTCACTTTGCTGATATCGGCTAGCTTTACTTCAGGATAGACTTCAAAGATCGCCGTATATTCGAGGTCTTGACCTTCGCTATCTTTCAAGTCGTCAATGCGTGGCTGACCAACCGGTTGCAGGTCTTCCTGCTGAATCGCTTCGTAGAAACTAGAATTAACAACTTCGCCAACAACTTCTTGGCGAACACCTTTTCCATAATGCTGTTTAACAACACGCAGTGGAACCTTGCCTTTACGAAAGCCTTTAATGGAAACGGTCTTGGTTGCTTTCTCTAAACGCGCAGTTACTTCTTGTTCGATTTTGTCGGCAGGTACACCAATCTTTAGCTGTCGCTCAAGACCTGTGCTCGACTCAATAGAAACCTGCATCTGTTACCCTCTTTATAGATAGTATAAATATGGTGCGAGTGGAGAGACTCGAACTCTCACATCCTAAGACACTAGAACCTAAATCTAGCGCGTCTACCAATTCCGCCACACTCGCATAATCTGTCTTTTTGGGCCCTGTTCAACAGCATTCTCGTCGCTTATTTAAAGCCTACAGCTGTGCCCAGCCAAAAAGGGCGTGAAGTTTGCCACAGCACCTGAGAATCGGCAACCACTTCAGGCCCTTTAGAAGCGTAAACCGGTGAAAAAGTTTTTAGATCAATCAGCGACGCGAATCAAAGGCACGGAATTGACGCCAAACGGCCCCAAAGTAGCAGATATTCGGTGTCACACTTCAACCTGTCTAAAAATAATCACACTGCTCAGCCTATGCTTTTTTCCCATACTTTTTAGCTAGCTGTCTTTATAAATAACTTAACAGCGCAAAGCGAAACCTCTTCTATCTGCGCGGAATCTGTGTAAATACCATCAATCCACAACTTGGCAATACCATGAACGGCGCCCCAAATAACCTGAGAGGTACGCAGAGGGTTATCACCACTAATAAGACCCATCTGCTGCCAGCTAGTGATCATCTCTAGCTGATGCTGAAAACAGGGATAGGCGACATCGCGAAGCTCTTGGGTGCTGTTCTTCTGCTTCCAGATATTGCGACCAAACATCAGCTCGTACTCTTCAGGGTTGTTGGCCGCAAACTTTATGTATCCGCAGATAAACTCTGCAAACTTCTCTTCTGCCGTCAGTCTCGAATTATTAAAGGTATCCCGAGCCTCTTGGTGACGTCGCAGAAAACCCTGCGCCGCAATGGCGCAGAGTAAATCATTCTTGTCTGAGAAATGATGATAGGGCGCCGTGCGGGATACGCCAGCCCTTTCAGCCAGCTTGCGCAGTGACAGGTTCTCTATGCCAGCCTCAGCAATTAGTGCTTTGGCGGCTACCAACAAAGCCTGACGCAGATCACCATGATGGTAACTAAGGCGTACATCTTTTAGATTGGTTGCTGAATTCATGTCGACAATGTAACAACACATCTTGACAGTGTCAAAATAGCGGCTTAATCTGCTCTCAAGAAGTAATCCCTTAGCTAATAAGCGGCCGTATAAAATGCGGACTCCAAAGGCGGCGCAAAGATGAATCTAGATGATTTCCCCAAGCTAAAAGCATTTACTGTCAGTATTGATCGCAATCATGTGGTGGAAATCTGCCTCAATCGCCCACAAGCAATCAACAGCATGAATACTGACTTCTGGGATGAGCTTCCGGCCATTATTGATGCGCTCGATCGTGAAGCTGTGGCCCGCGTGATTATTCTGACCTCCAAAGGCAAACATTTCACCGCAGGGATGGATCTGGAAGTACTCAGCAATATGGGTGGAAATCCTGATGATGAGCCTGCACGCCGCGCTGAACAGACACGCCGCTGGATTCTCAGCCTGCAAGAAACCTTTACCCAGCTAGAGGCAGCGCGCATGCCTATTATCGCTGCAATACAGGGTGCCTGTATCGGTGGTGGCGTAGATATGGTCTGTGCCACTGATATGCGGTTTTGTACCGCCAATGCCTACTTCAACATTAAAGAAACCGAACTTGGCATCACCGCGGATGTGGGTACCTTGCAGCGTATTCAACATGTTATGCCCAGCGGCTTAGCCAGAGAACTCGCCTACAGTAGTCGCAATCTCGGTGCTGAAGAAGCCCTCGCCTGCGGCTTTGTGAATAAGGTCTACGAGACCCAGGAAGAGATGCTTGACGCTGTTCGCGCTCTAGCCACAGATATCGCCAGACACAGCCCTATGGCAGTGCATGGCACCAAGAAAATGCTTAATTTCAGCCGCGATCATTCCGTGCAGGACAGCCTCAACCATATGGCAACCTGGCAGTCAGGCATGCTGCAGGTTCCAGATGTTCAAGAAGCCATGCAGGCAGGCGCTGAAAAGCGCACTCCCAAATTCGAAAACTTATTACCCTAAACCACTTATCACAATAAAAAATAATTAGAGAGAATTTTATGTCGCACAGTACCTACCCTCATATGCTGGCTCCGCTGGACCTTGGCTTTACCACCTTGAAAAACCGCGTACTAATGGGCTCTATGCACACCGGCCTTGAAGAGGTTGCAGATGGCCATGAGCGTATGGCGGCCTACTTTGGCGAGCGCGCTAAAGGCGGCGTTGGTCTTATTGTAACTGGTGGTATTGGGCCCAACTCCGAAGGTGGGACCCATCCCAATACCAAAAAACTGGTTACCGATGAGGATATTGCTGGCCACAAGCAGATAACCGATGCCGTGCATAAGCACGATGGCAAAATTTGCATGCAAATACTGCACACTGGCCGCTACGCCTATTCCCCGGATCAGGTAGCGCCCTCAGCGATCAAGTCGCCTATCAACCCATTTACACCAAAGGCCCTGACTGACGAAGAGATCTACAAGCAAATTGATGACTTTGTCTTCACCTCAGTACAGGCTCAAAAAGCCGGATATGACGGCGTTGAAATAATGGGCTCCGAAGGCTACTTCTTAAATCAATTTATTGCTGCGCGCACCAATCAGCGAGATGATGACTGGGGTGGCAGCTACGAAAACCGTATCCGTCTGCCTATCGAGGTAGTGCGCAAAATTCGCGAAGCGGTTGGCGAGCACTTTATTATTATCTTCCGTTTATCGATGCTCGATTTGGTCGATGGCGGCAGTACCGCTGAAGAAGTTATCCAACTCGGCAAAGCGGTCGAACAGGCCGGTGCTACTATTATTAATACAGGCATTGGCTGGCACGAAGCTCAGATCCCCACTATTGCCACCAAGGTTCCGCGCGCTGCCTTTACTTGGGTAACCGCACGCTTTAGAAAAGAGCTCTCGGTGCCCGTAATTACCTCTAACCGCATCAATACGCCAGAAGTAGCCGAAGAGGTGTTAGCGCGCGGCGATGCCGATATGGTATCCATGGCCCGACCATTCTTGGCAGACCCCGACTTTGTTATCAAGGCGCAGGAAAATCGCCCCGACGAAATCAATACCTGTATCGGTTGCAACCAGGCCTGTCTCGACCATGTGTTTGGCGGCGTTATGACTAGCTGTTTGGTCAACCCCCGCGCCTGCCATGAAACTGAGCTGCATATTGTTGCCACCAATGAGGCCAAGAAAATTGCCGTGGTTGGCGCTGGGCCTGCTGGCCTTTCAGCCGCAACCACCGCTGCCTCTAGAGGCCATCAAGTAACCTTGTTTGATGGTGCCAGTGAAATTGGTGGTCAATTTAATATCGCCAAACAGATCCCGGGCAAAGAAGAGTTTTATGAAACTCTGCGCTATTACGGCAAGCAGATTGAGATAACAGGCGTAAATCTGCAACTCAATACTAAAGTCAGTGCAGATGAACTTAATAATGGCGGCTTCGATGAAGTCATTATTGCCACTGGTATCAGCCCACGAATGCCGGCTATTGAAGGTATTGATCACCCCAAGGTCGTGAACTATCTCGATGTGATTGGCGATAAAAAGCCTGTCGGCCAAAAGGTTGCCATTATTGGTGCCGGGGGCATTGGTTTTGATACTGCGGAATATATTACTCATAGCGGCGAAGCTACCAGCCAAAATATCCCTGCATTTATGAAGGAATGGGGTATCGATATGACCTTTGGTTCGCGCTCAGGCATTGAAGGTATAACCGCGCAGCCAGAGCCCTCCCCTCGCGAAGTCTATCTGCTGCAGCGAAAAACTACTCGAGTGGGTAAAGGTCTGGGTAAAACCACAGGCTGGATTCACCGTGCTGGTCTGGCCATGAAAGGCGTGCGTATGATGCCCGGCTGTGACTATAGCCATATCGACGACCAGGGCCTGCATATTACTGTTGGCGGTGATCCACAGGTGCTCGATGTGGATACTATTATTGTCTGTGCAGGTCAGGATCCACTGCGCGACTTGGTCGACGGCCTTGATCTACCGCATCACCTTATTGGTGGCGCTGATGAAGCTGGCGAACTGGATGCGAAACGCGCCATCAATCAGGGAACTAGACTCGCCGCTGCCATGTAAAATAGTGATACCTGCCTAATGCTTTGGCTTACTCGCTAAGTTAAAGCAGCAGGTAGATTTATCGCTTATTTTGACTCTAACCCTTGCATGCTAGAGGCAATTAACTCAACATTGCGCCTCGCTTAAATAGGCCTTCGAAAAAATAACATAATGTCAGATAAACAATTTAGCACCACCGACTTTCGCAATGCTCTCGGCAGTTTTGCCACAGGCGTAACCGTCATTACCGCTCTGGGCAAAAATGGTCAGAAAATTGGTATGACCGCCAACAGCTTTAACTCGGTATCACTCGACCCAGCACTGGTGTTGTGGAGCATTGGCCGCGATGCAAACTGTTTTGATGACTTTATAGCTGCCGAGTCCTTTGCTATTCATATCTTGGCAGAGGATCAACAGGATCTATCCAATCTCTTCGCCAAAACCGGCGCCGATAGATTTGCTGGGCTGGAAACCATCGAGGGCCTATCTGGAGTGCCTCTACTCCCCAGCTATAGCACATGCTTTCAGTGCCGCATCGAGAATCAATACGATGGTGGCGATCATGTGATTTTGGTGGGTAAGGTACTTGAGTTTACTGACAATGGCACCAGGCCACTAATTTTTCATCGCGGCAGTTACGGCGCTCTGTAATCAGTATTTTATTGCGACCTTATAAAATAGCAATAATCTCTGCGACAGACATAACATCTGCATACTTAGCGTTTAGATCAAATAGGTTCGACTCGTGCGCAGCTGGACTTCTATCGCCCACGGCATCTCTCGCAATCACTACCTGATAATTATTCTGTAAACCATCCACCGCAGAGGCGCGAACACAGCCACTGGTCGTCAAACCCGTCACTACCAATGAATCAACTCCCATTGCTCTTAGCTGGTCATCTAGATCGGTTTTATGGAAAGCACTAGGCCAATGCTTTTCTATCAGCGGCTCACTGTCTATGCGGCCCATTGCTGGATCTAGTGCCACCCAGTGGGAACCTGCCTGCAGCACATTTAGCGCCGGCACCTTGCGGCGAAATACGCTGGCCTGCTGATCATTGTTGTAGACCACTGTGGTAAAAAAAACCGGTAAGCCTTTCTCTCGAAAGACTCCTAGTAATTGCACATTAGCAGTCACCACATCGGGGCAATGCGTGCCTAGGGGACAATTCGGATCAGTAAAACCATTAATCATATCCACCACGATCAAGGCGGGCTCTGGCGTTAATCCAAGACGGTTTTGATCTAGGTTGCTCATAACTAGTCCCGATAAATACTGTGGCTTTAATAACGCGGTTATAAAAAGCGGCTATAAAAAAGCGGGCTGTGCTTTCAATAACAATAAGAACAGCCCGCTGATTATATTACTAACTAGACCTTAGAAGCGGTAGTTAAAGTCGATACCGTAAGAATCTTTGGCACCTGGGTGAACAAATGACCCACCAAACTCAGGCGCTGGAATAACTTCTTCCAGGTACTTTTCGTCAGTGATATTGCGGCCCCAGATAGTCACACCCCAGTTCTCCGCATCGAAGGAAACCCGGGCATTTAAAGTGTCATAGGAATCACGGGTAGCTTTGCTCATGTCTGCATCAAATACTGGAGCCTCAAAGATTACATTCCATACCGTAGGTGTTAACTCACCCTGAAGAGTATGAAAGGCCATCTCACCAACATGCTGCCAGTCCAAACGAGCAGTCATTTCAACACCATCACTAACCGCCATTTCAAATTGAGCACCTAGGTTGTAAGTGCGGTTTGGCGCCTGCGGAGCATCGTTTCCCTCAGAGAGAGGACGATGATCATTCTGAATAATCTCACTATCCAAGAACCCTGCTCCACCAAATATCGAGAGGTTTTCTGTGACCACCCCATTAAAGTCCAATTCAAAACCTTGGATCTCTAATTCATCAATGGTCGTTACGACACGCATCAGACCAAATGGCCCTGCATAGAATTCAAAGAACTGATTGTCTTCAACTTCAGTTTGGAAAATCGCCGTGTTAACCCGCAAGCGGTTATCGAAAAATTCCATCTTACTGCCGAACTCAAAACTGGTAGACACCTCTTTCTTGTACTCATCGTTAACTGAAAGCTTGGCATCGACTAAAACACCAGGATTGGAATCATCAATACCGTTATTGTTGTACCAAAGATCAATTAGCGCCTCGCTGCCAATAGAGTTAAAGCCGCCACTTCGGAAACCCACACCCCAACTAGCATAGAGATTGATGTCTTCGGCTGCGTTCCAACTCCATGTCACCTTGGGCTGGAATTGACTAAAGGTAGCGTTACGATCAGGAATCGCATCGAAGTTTTCATTAAACGCCGGATTAATCGGTTTAGTGCCAGCATTGACACTCAAGCCTGAAGCACCCACTGCAGGTACCGTATTCTGTACATCGCGTTCTTCACGATCGTAGCGCGCAGCAAAGGCCAATTCCATATCATCGCTTAGATCGAATTCCATCTGGCCGAACACAGCCATCACCGATGTGTCAAATTTATCACTAAACATCAGATCAGTTGGATTGGGGCCAGTCGGATCAACATAGGCTTGGCGCAAGAAACCAGCGCCTGTATCGGCACCATATGCAACCACAACCTCACGTTCGATATCCGCAGCATAAACGCCGGCAATCCAGCTAAGTGCGGCATCATCATCTGAGGTCAGGCGAATTTCTAGACTGGTATCTGACTGATTGCGCTCCTGATACTGATAACCATCACAGGCAGTTGGCGTATAAGGACCATAGACTTGATCACCCGCCACTCCTGAGGGATTAACACCAAATGGTTCAAAGAAATCGCCAAACAAATCCGCTCTATCTCCGCCTCCGTCACCGTAAGAAGAAGGCCGATTATTTAAAGTAGCCTTATCTTCCTGACAGGCATTGGGATTTTCAGAGCTTCCTTCGTAGCCAAAAAACGTCGCACTGGTTCCGTCTGATAGCAAATATTCATCTAGGTCGCTATAACTCAACACGACGCTAACATCGACACCATCGCGATCCCAATCGGCTTTAACTGAAAACTCTGAGGTTTCCTGTTCATTTTCGCCAGGGACATTATTGGCAAAGATAAAATCCTGTTCATTAACATCTTTAAAAAAGGTGTCATTGAAATTATCCGCGAATGCCGGAATCGCAAACACTGCATTAAAGTTAATCGCACCGCCACTGACTTCACTCATACCACCGCGAAAATCTAAGGACAATTCTTCATTAACATCCCAGATCACACGTCCACGAATCGTAGTATCTTCTAAAAAATCAACCGAATTATCACCGGTCAGCGCATTACTATAATGACCATCAGTTTCACGCTGGCTAACACTGACACGACCTAGAACCCCCTCAGCCAAACCTCCACTTAAGGTCAAGCTGGCATTGGTCGAACCGTTGTTACCGGCACCCACTTTAACCTTGCCTTCAAACTCTTCATCCGGACGGTTGGTGGTTACCAAAATTGCGCCAGCAACAGCATTACGGCCGTAGAGTGCGCCCTGTGGGCCTTTCAATACCTCAATCTGGCTAACATCCATTAGCTCTTCGTTAAAGCCATTGGGGTTTGTCACCAGAACACCATCAACTACATAGGCAAAGGTGGATTCTGCATCACGCGTTGAAACAATACCGCGAATACTAACTTGGGTGTCGCCCACGTTGGCTGAATCAACCATGGTCACGTTGGGCATCAAGCCAATAAAATCGCCTGGACGCTGAATACCCGCACTTTCGATTTGCGATTCTGTAAAGGCGGTTACCGCGATGGGCACCTCTTGTAGATTTTCAGCACGCTTTCGTGCCGACACTACGATCTCTTCAATGGTAACTTCAGCAATAGCCATTGATGTCATACTGGCTAATACGGATAAAGCTAATGCTTTTTGTATAAATGTAGTTTTCATTTTCTTACCCTCAATTAAACATTTTATTGTTTACTGTTTTCTATTTTCTATTTTATTTAATGTTATTTACTGCCAATAAAAACCGGCTTGGTTGGCGCCGGCAAATGCGTTTCCGCTTCACAGCGGTTGCGGATTTCTTCCACGTCACCACCAAAATTAAACAGTGCTGGCTCTCCAGCGGCGGCTTTTAATTCGGAACGTAACTTTTTAGTTGCACCCTCATCTACAGATCCATCCGCGGCCAATACAACGCCGTAGCGCTTGGCTCCCTCGACTGTCACCAGCCGTCGATTAATATCCTGGCACACCAACTCTGGGTCGCGGGCTAATGGGTCACCCCAACCACCGCCACCCCAGGTATTGAAATACAGCATATCGCCAGTCTTGACTTTGATCCCCTCGGCCTTAGCCGGCAGCCATTCTTCAGAGCCATCCACCCGCACTAGCCGTTTGGTCGAACGCAGACCCGTCTCACCCCCAAGTACACCCCAGGGATAGGTCAACCAGCGCTCATCATGGATACCAATATCACCATCACATAAGAAACGATAGGCAACACTCAAACCATTGCCGCCCCTGTGCAAGCCTGCACCTCCGGAATCTGGAATGGTTTCGTAGCGTTCGATACGCAATGGAAAGTAAGACTCAATAAATTCATTAGGCACATTGGTAAAGCCAGGCCAAAGACTGTGACCATCCGGGCCATCGCCCACGGGTCGGCCAGGAACACCACCAAAACCAATCTGGAATAGCTGGAACCACTCGTCACCTTTGCCCGGGCGAGAATCGTAGCCAGAGAAGAACAGATGGGGCGAATCAGAGAAGCCCGCCGCATTCAGCATCATTTCTGGTGCACCCATACCCAGCAGAGCACCAAGCACATCAAAGATACGGCCCAGGGCATGGGTTCTGCCGGACAGTGCCGCCGGATAATTAGGCTTTAATAAAGTCCCCTGGGGAATGCGCACATCCACCAGGTCATAGAAGCCATCGTTAAATACAATTTGCGGATCCACCACATTAATGGTGAAAGAACCAAAGAACATTTTGAACATATCTTCGTTAAGAAAGAAGTTCACCGAGCTCTGAGCCTGGGGGTCAGTACCGGCAAAATCAAAAATCGCCTTCTCGCCCTCACGCCACATGGTGCACTTAATTTTGTATGGCCCCATGCCCATGCCGTCGTCACAAATATAGTCTTCAAACTCGCGAGGCTCTTCAGGGATAAACATGCCGATAATGTGCTTCATAGCGTCATAGTTGCGCTGCAACATAATATCCATGGTCGAGAACAACACATCATCACCAAACCGGACCGCCAATTCGACACAGCGCTTGGCCGCGGTATTGCAGGCCGCTACCAATGCATTTAAGTCAAAACGGTTCCACTGGGGGGTGCGCACATTGTGCAAAATTAGCTCCAGCAAATCCGACTGCAATACACCTTTCTTGTACAGCTTGGTTGGCGGAATACGAATGCCTTCCTGAAAGATGGTTGTAGCTTCGATGGGAATCGAGCCCGGCACCATGCCACCATTATCTGACATATGACCAAACATAGCCGACCAGGCAATATGGCGCCCATCTTTAAATACAGGCACCAACACGACCCAATCGGGCAAGTGAGAGACCGCGGCATTACACATATAGGGATCATTGGTGAGAATAATATCCCCCTCTTCGATCTCTTCATCATAGGCTTCTAAAAAGGGGCCGATAAATGAACCAAACTGGCCCACTACCATCTTGCCCTCTTTATTTGCGATCATCGGGAAGCAGTCACCCTGCTCGCGGATACCTGGAGACATGGCAGTTCTAAATAGCACCGCGTCCATTTCCTCCCGTGCATTACGCAGGGCATTTTCAATAATATCGACAGTCACACCATCGACATCAACATTGTTTAGAGGCTCTTTATTGGTTTCTAATAACCTTGCCGTCATTTTATCGTCCTCCATTCGCTGGGTTGATCAGTAAGTTGCCCACGGCGTCGACCTCGGCGACAAAGCCCGGCAATACAACGGTGGTTGAATCCATCTCACCAACAATGGCTGGACCCGGCACCTTCAAACCCGTATTGAGCTTGTTGCGATCATAGATATTGGCGTCGTGCCAATCCCCCTCGTAATAGAAGCGGCTGGCAATAATCTTGCACTGCTCCAGGCTCATGCCGGTTTCGCCAATTTGGCGCTCGGCGATAGATTTGGCTCGGGCCTTGGCCACCGCACGAATCATCAATATCTCGTGACCGTCATCCAACTTAAAGGTAAACAACTGCTCATGCTCCGCATCAAACTGATCGGTCAGCAGTGCTACGCCCTTTTCTTTCAGCTCGGCTTCAGTAAAGTCGATAGTGATCTGGAAAGCCTGTCCCGCATAACGCAGGTCTGCCTGATAGGTTATGTCATGATCTGAGGCCGGAATATTGTCTTTTAATAGAGCCTCACTGGCACGCGCCTGAAGTTCATGTAAATCAGAGGTCAACTGTGCGTCGTCAAGATCACTGGCCATGGTTAGGTAGGTACGCGCCGCTTCATCTTGTACCTGAGTCGTAGCATCACCATAGGCACAAAGAACACCGGGTCCCGGCGGAATAATCACTGGCCAAGCATCGGTCAGTACTCCCAAGGCATTGGCATGCAATGGACCCGCACCACCAAAACCAACCAGGGCAAAATCTCGGGGATCATAGCCCTGCTCCACCGACACCAGACGCAGAGCGCCAAACATCGACTCATTTACAATTTTGATAATGCCTTCCGCCGCTTCCATCAGGTCAATACCAATGGCATCTGCCACCGATTGAACCGCGGCCACAGACGCCTCACGATCAATGTCCATCTTGCCGCCCAGCTGTACATCAGAGGGCAGATAACCCAGTACCACATTGGCATCACATACGGTGGGCTGCTCGCCACCCTTCATGTAGCAAGCCGGGCCCGGCACGGCACCGGCAGACTCAGGGCCCACTCGCAGTGCTTTGGTTAACTCGGGAACAAAGGCGATTGAACCCCCACCAGCACCGACAGTTCGAACGTCTACTGAAGGAGCACGAACCCGCACATCGGCCACAATCGTCTCACGGCGCACACGGGCGCGGGAGTTTTGAATCAGGGCTACATCGGTAGAGGTACCACCCATGTCGCAGGTTAGAATATTGTCGTAACCAGCGCGACTACAGAAGTAGATGGCACCGGATACACCACCCGCTGGGCCAGACATAAGCAGATTCACTGGCGACTCTGCCGAAGCTCGGGCCGATGCCAGACCACCATCAGAGCGCAGAATCGATAGCTGAGTATCTGAACCCATTTTCTCATCCAGCGCCGCCTGCAAGTTGCTCACATAGCTAGCCACTTCCGGGCGCACATAAGAATTCACTACCGTGGTTTCGGTGCGCTCATATTCCTGCATCTCCGGCACAACATCACTGGAGATAGAAATGGGCGTATCAGTAAATATCTCAGCGGCAATTTCGCTGGCGCGCTGTTCATGGGCACCGTTAATGTAGGCATTTATAAAGCAGATGGTCAGGGCTTCAACTTCGCCGGTTGCATGGAGAGTCTTCAGGTCTTTGCGCAACTGCTCTTCATCGAGGCCTGACACTATTTCACCGTCGGCACCAATGCGTTCATGGGCACCAATGGTCAATTCCAGCGGAGCTAAAAGTGGCTTTTTAACAAAGCTGACCCAGCCACCCAAACCACCGGGGCAGAACGATCGCGCCACCTGCAAGGTATCTTCATAGCCAGAGGTGGTCACTAGGCCTACTTTGGCGCCGCGCCCTGTAAGCACCGCATTAGTGGCAACCGTGGTGCCATGCATCACTCTTGTTACATCCGCTGGATTAACACCGGACTCATCGCAGATACGCGCAATACCATTGAGCACACCAATGGAGGAATCCTCTGGCGTGGAAGGCACTTTAGCCGTGTGGGTTGCCCCTGTATCTTCATTGATCAGCAGAAGATCTGTGAATGTACCCCCTACATCTACACCTAATCTGTAGCTCATTTTTATCTCCGAACGCTTTTAACTATTATTATCTGTTCTGGCTTTCTCTTATTCTCTGTCAACCTGCCTGCTTAGCCAAGTGCCCCTGCAACCAAGCTTTTGATCTACCTCCAGGCGCGGTGCCCGTTAATGCCTGCGCTAAATCAGAGGCCTGCATTAATTTATCTAAATCTATACCTGTTGCAAAGCCCATTTGCTGCAACATCATGGCAATGTCATCGGTGGCCACATTTCCAGAGGCACCAGGCGCAAATGGACATCCACCCAAACCTGCAATAGAGCTATCAAAACGTCGAATACCAGACTCCACAGCCGCATAAACGTTGGCTAGGCCCATGGCTCTGGTATCGTGAAAGTGACAGCCCAGCTTGGCTGCACCATGACTTTTTACCAGTGCTGATGTCAGTGCTCGAACTTGCTGCGGATCGGCTGCACCAATGGTATCGGCCAACACCAGCTGATCGGCACCAGCCCTGATAAATTTTGCCGCAATTTCTTCTACAACGGTTGGGTCAGTCGGGCCATCAAAGGGACAGGCAAAGGCAACAGCGATAGTAGCTATCACCTCGATATTATCTTGTTTGGCCAACGAAAGAATATCAAGAGTAATCGCTTCGGCTTCAGCCATGCTCATAGCGGCATTTTTCTGCGCCATACCTTCACTGGCATAGAGCACCATGGTGACAGTTTTAGCCCCTGCAGCTCTGGCTAAATCATAGCCTTTCATATTGGGTATTAGGGCGATAGTAGGTGTTGTGAAACCACTGCCCTCGAGGGCGGAAAATACCTGATCAGTCCCTGCCATGGCGGGCACGGCTTTGGGCGAGACAAAACTACCCACTTCTATCTGCGGCACGCCGGCCTCAGAAATCGCCTCCACTAATGCGAAGCGCTGCTCGATGGTGAGTATTTTCGGCTGATTCTGTAGGCCGTCTCGCGGACCAACATCAGTAATTATTATTTTATCTGATATCATCGAATGATCCCCTGCACTTTCATTTGTTCTATCTGCTCTACGCTCAGATTGAGCAATTGGGTCATTATCTCGTCGGTATGCTGCCCCAACTCTGGTGCAGCGGAAAACTCTTCATCGCTACTGCGCGATAGCTTTATCGGGTTGCCCGGGCCCTTGGTTGAACGGCCACTGGGGTGCTTTAAATCCACCACCATATTGCGGTGCAGTACCTGACTGTCGGTGAGTGCTTGACTCAATGTATTGACCGGCGCGCAGGGAATACGCTTAGCCTCCAGCTGCGTCAGCCAGTACTGGCAAGTATTACCGCTTAAAACCTTATTTAAGGCAGTATTTATGATATCCCGATCTTCCCACCGACCCGGCTGACTATCGTATTTGTCATTATCAAACTCTGGACAGTTAACCACCTCCTTAAGGTTGTGCCAAAAGTTATCTGTGATAACCGCTATCACCACAAAGCCATCAGAGCAGGTAAAAGTACTGTAAGGCACATGCACAAAATGACTATTGCCGATTGGGTATGGATCTTCACCGGACAGAAAGTGCATGGTCGCCATATAGTTGAGCATGGAAATCTGACAATCTAACATGGAGATATCCACATGCTGACCAAGGCCACTGCGCTCGCGCTCATAGAGCGCTGCCAAAATACCCATTACACCAAACATTCCCCCACCGAGATCACCAATGGGGATACCAGCGCGCACCATATGCTGAGAATCTGAGCCGGTGATCGACATGCCACCACCCATGGCCTGCGCCACCTGATCAAAAGCAGGACGCTTGCTACCCGGGCCATCTGAACCAAAGCCAGACACAGTACAGGTGATAATTCGCGGGTTTACTTTACTCAGAGAGCTGTAATCAATACCCAACCGCTCTGGAACCCCAGCTCCAAAATTGCTGATTACAATATCAACCTCGGCAACTAGGTCTTTAAAGAGTGCCAGGCCCTCTACAGTTTTTAAATCTACCGCAACGCTCTTCTTATTGCGGTTTAATGTAATAAAATAAGCGCCCATACCTTCGAGAGAGTTTTTAGGGTCAGTGGCCAACAGATTGCGGGTACCCTCACCATGGCAGGGTTCTACCTTGATCGTTTCAGCGCCCAGATCAGCCAAAATCATACTGCCATAGGGCCCAGACAACATATGCGTCAGATCGAGAACACGTACACCTGCCAGAGCCTGCTTCATGCAGTCTCCTTTTCGTAAAATGGCGATTGGCCTAAACGGTAAAGCTTCATCTCTCTCCTTGGAGCAAATCAATCTAGCCGCGTTAGCCGCGAAAACCCTACTATGGCGTGCAACTGCAAGGTAATATGTACCACGTCAGCACCGGACCTTGGTAATAGTTTACCTAATGATATATTGTTATACCAAAGTCCAGTTTACAGCACAACATAATTATTTATTCGAACGAATTAAAAGAGATCTATATGACGGCGCGAACAGGGGAAGTACTTTTTAGCCAAAGCCAGCGCAATCTCATCTCTGAAGATCTACCCTCGCCTCTTTATCACCAGCTCTATAGTCTGATCAAAGGCTATATTACGGATGGCACCTTTCATCAAGGTGAGAAACTGCCCAGCGAAAAAGAGTTAGCCGAAGCCTTTAACGTATCTCGTATTACAGTGAAAAGAGCCGTCAATGAGCTGGCCGCAGAGGACCTGGTGGAACGGGCGCGGGGCAAAGGCACTCATATCACTTACAAGTACACACCCAAACCCGTGCAGGCCCCTCTGCTCGGGGTGCTAGAAGAAATTGATAGTATCGCTCAGAACTCTGTCGCCGAAGTACTGGATTGCAGAGTTGTTATCCCGCCGCAAAATATCCGGACAGAGTTTTGTCTCGCCAATAACGACTCACTGTTTCATTTAGTTCGAAAACGCGAGCGTGCTGGCGCTTTCTTCGGCTACTTCGATAGCTGGAGTGCTGGGGTAGACAGTCCAGAAAACAGCGATATTTTTATAAACCAATCTCGGCACCAATACTTTCGTGAAAGCGGCATGATTGTCAGCCATATCAATCAGACGATTAGTGCTGTGCCCGCTACCGCGGCTATTGCCAATCACCTGCAGGTGCCAGTTGGCTTCCCACTGCTGAGTTTAGTGCGTCGATCCTATTATCAAGATGATGATAGGGAAATGCTGGTGGACTATTTGGTGGCACTTTATAACACTGACTTATTTCAGTACCAGATGGATTTGAAACTGGATTAACTCGTTAGTCAAAAGAACATTAACTGCTCAGTCGCCGAGAGTATCGAACGTTTTAGGCCGGTCGCTAAAGAGGCCCTTAGTGCCGGGTTAGCCGTGCGTGGCTATATTTCCTGCGTGGTTGGCTGCCCCTATCAGGGTGCGATAGATGGAGAGGCGGTCACCCAAGTAGCAGCGCAGTTACTGGCCATGGGCTGCTATGAAGTTTCCCTTGGCGACACCATAGGCGTTGGCACCCCCGCCGCTATTGAGACATTGCTCAACCGACTATTAAAAGACATTGCTCCGGAGCAACTCGCTATCCATGCTCACGACACCTATGGTCAGGCACTCGGGAATATATTGCGTGCATTGCAGCTTGGTATTAGTACAGTGGACAGCTCTGTTGCTGGTCTTGGCGGTTGCCCCTATGCCAAGGGAGCCTCCGGAAATATAGCCACCGAAGATCTTGTTTATATGCTTAACGGTCTGGGTATTCATCATGGTGTTGACCTGCCGAAATTAGTAGCTGCGGGCAATTATATTAGCCAAAAACTTAACCGTACCAACAGTTCAAAGGTAGGAATAGCATTGCAGTAAGTTATACTGCTGCCACGCTAACTACTACTTGGAGTCATCTCCCTTGACCGCGTTTCGCCCCTGTATCGACCTGCACCAGGGTCAGGTAAAACAAATTGTCGGTGGTAGCCTTACCGACGATGGTGCAGACACCAATTTTATTAGCACCCAGGATGCCGCTTACTACGCCAAACTCTATCAGCAGCATCAGCTAACGGGCGGTCATGTTATTGCCCTTGGGCCCAATAATCAGCAGCAGGTACTCCAAGCACTTGCCGCCTACCCCAATGGCCTGCAGTTTGGTGGTGGAGTCAATCTTGAAAATGCTGCCGGCTACTTAGCCGCGGGTGCCTCGCATATTATTGTGACTTCCTATCTGTTTGAAAATGGAGAATTTTCTTGGCCTCGCCTTGAAGCCATAAAAGCAGAAGTGGGCGCCGAGCGTCTAGTATTAGATTTAAGCTGCCGACGAACCAATAACGGCTGGATGATCGCCACCGATCGCTGGCAAACCATTACCAACACCCCCGTCAATCAAAAGACTATTGCGGAACTGGAACAGCACTGCGCAGAATTTCTGGTACATGCTGCGGATGTTGAAGGCCTGCAAGCTGGTATAGATAAAGACTTGGTAAACCTACTGGGCAATTGCTGCACAGTACCTACCACCTATGCCGGCGGCGCCCGCTCTGTGACTGACCTCGAGTTGGTTGAGTCACTATCTAATGGCAAAGTTGATCTCACCATAGGCAGTGCATTAGATATATTTGGCGGTCATGGCCTTAGCCTCGAAGACTGTATCAGCTGGAATCGCCGAACCGCTTAGCCCCGCAGTTCTTTAGCCTCTCTAACCCCTTAGTTGTGCAATTTCTTGCGAATTCTCAGGATCACCAAAATAGACCCAAAGAAGACGATCGGTGTCGCAATGGCCAGCGCTATTGGCTGAGAAATAGGCAGGTAGTCTTCAATGGGTAGCGGCTTAGTCAGCAGCGAGATCAAACTCATGCTGTAATAGGTCATTGCTACCACTGATAGACCCTCTACCGTTTGCTGCAATCGCAGCTGTATTTCGCTGCGCCTATCCATAGAGGCCAATAATTCTTGGTTTTGAGTTTCCAGCGATAACTGTAATCTAAGGTGTAGCAATTCGCTGGTGCGACTAATGCGTTTAGAAAGGTTTTCTTTGCGCTTCACAACTGACATACAGGTATTAAATGCGGGTATAAACCGTCGCGCATGAAACTGCTTAAGGGTGCGGATGGCCGGTATTTTTTGCTCCCGAAGCATATCCAGCCTACTCTCGGTCAAATTGAAATAGGCCTCTGTGGCCGAAAAGCGAAAATTATGGTCGGCCACTAATTTCTCAAGCTGGGTCGCTTCGGCGATCAACTCATTCATTAAGCTCTGCTCATCTTCCAAAGTAACTAGCTTGTTTAACTTATCATTGGTTTCGACCAATCGCTGCTCGAGCTCGCGAACTTCTGGCATTAAAAGCCGCGCAATCGGCAGCGCCAACAATGTCATGGACCGATAGGCGGCAATCTCTAACAGGTTGCGAATCACCCTGCCCGCCTGAGACGAATCTAGCCCCCCATCAACCACCAGAGTGCGAATAAAACCATCTGGGTCTGCCTGAACTGAGGTCCAGATAGTTGCCAACCCATTATAGATATTGCCCCCGACAAGACGCTGGCCATTAAACTGCTCCGCAAGGGCCTCTGCTGTTTTAGGTGCGCTATCCGCGGCACGTAAATCAATATGATTAGCTGCAATTAGCTGCCCCTCCAGACTTTCAAGCCAGTCACTGTCAATAAGGGAAAATACATTCAAGCAAAACTGCTGTTCGGAGCTGCCCTGCCGGATAACCGTATAGGTGGAGAACTCATTATGAAATTCCCAGCGCAGATCAAACGTTTTAAAACTTTGGTAATAGCAGTCGGTGCTATCTGATGCGGATGGGCCTGGAACATTGTAAAGCTGAGCAAGCTCAGCAAGCTTACATAGCTCGGCTTGGCGGTCTCCACCGTGCAGAAACACCATGCTGGAAATCTGTGCTGGCAGTGCTACTACTGGAAAGGGACGATTGTGTAACTCATTGACTAGCGCATCTTTGAGCGGATGAAGATCCATACAATGTAACCTCTAGGTGGGTACTTATCACTACCTCACTGGGCTTCCATTCTCTGTGGGCTGTAGGGTTGCCTGCGCATCATTAACTGCAGTACAAGATATTCGTAACTGCAGTCTACCACTACATTCCGCGCTTAGGTACAAAAACACCGTTAGCCCTGAACAGCAATGCTCAGGGCTAACCGCTTTGTAATTCGCTTGGAGACTGCAAAAGTTCCTTTAGCTTTCCACAGTGAATGTAAGGCCTGCATTGGCCTGTAAACGCTCGATCAGCAAAGAACCCATTGCAGGCGCTGGCGTCCAGATTCCACCGCTGGCAGTCTCAGGATTTTTAAGCAAGCAAACAGCGCTCTCGGCAATCATCTTTGAGGTAGAGCCATAACCTGGATCCTTATCACCCTGCACACTCACCTTAACCAGATCGCCATTGGTGGCCTGACCGACAAACAAGACGTCATACATACCATTTTCACGCTCTTCTTTATCTGGACCCTCACCTGGCTGACGAGGGTCTTCAGCCATCGAGTTATCGCTGGCAATATGGTTTGCAATTGCTTCACCCTTCTCGCCCGGGCCTGTCATCATCATTTCATCATAGACAAAATCTGTACCATACTGATGGCCCATCAGCATATTTGAACGATGAATATTTTTGGTATTAATGCTGGCCATAACAAAGGGCGCAATCCAGCTTTGCAGCACTTCATCAAACACAGGCTTATCGCCCCTTGGCTGGTCGGCCCCAGTGAATCCAGGTGTCAGCGAGAAAGGATTGCGCAAAACATTGACCAGATCACGATCCTTAGCAGCTGCTGCCATCGTTGTGCGAAAGCTCGCCAGAGTACCCCCAGAAAAAGTGCCCTTCATTGCACGCACTCGGCCTCTAACTCGGGGGACTGTGGTACCCAGTTTTTGCTCGGCGGTTTGCTGTAAAAAAAGCACTCCCAAATCAAAGGGACTAGAATCAAAACCGCAGGAAAATACAATGCGCGCTCCGCTGGCTTCAGCAGCCTCAGAATGAGTTCCAATCATTTTGTGCATCCAACCCGGCTCACCACAAAGATCCACATAATCGGTGCCGGCCGCGGCACAGGCCTCAACCAGTTCATTGCCATACAGCTGGTAGGGGCCCACGGTGGTGCAGACCACGGCAGTGCGCTCAACCATAGCTGTTATGGAGGCCAAATCAGAAGAATCGGCGACAACTAAGGGCACATCAGCAGAAATCCCCATTTCATCGCGAACCTGCTCTAACTTACTCAGGCTACGACCAGCCATAGCCCAGACCACTTCGCCATTAACGCCGTACTGTTTATTTAAATATTCCGCAACCAAACGGCCGGTGAAGCCGGTCGCACCGTAGACAACAATGCCTAGCTCTCGATTATTTTTCATTATAGTTTCCTTAGGTTTAGATGCGCGGCGGTAAGCCGTGAACCATGGTTAAAAATTCTAGCTTTGTGCCTGCGCGACGGTGCTCTGAAAGCGACTGATAGTCTGAATCTGCATACCAATCTGTGCCTGCTTGCTCAGAGGGGAAGGTAAAAATGATCATGCGCCCTTCGCGTGGCGTTGAACCTTCCAAATGAATAGGGTTGTCATGATAGGTAATAAACTGACCACCATACTTTTTTAACAAAGGGAAAAAGCCCTTTTCATAGGCTCTATATTTCTCGACATCTGTGACGATTAAATTGACCACTATGTATACAGTTACTTCCCTCATGATTTTGCCCGTTTAATACTTACCGTAGGCGACCAGTCTAGCACCCGCAAGCCCACAGGCAACACAGAAACAAGACCCGCAGTCCACCAAAACCAATTGCACAATTAAATAGCAAGATGCGGCATAGCACTGTTTTTTCTATCTTCAAAAATTTCTAAATACACTGTTGACACAGAATTTCCTGCATTGCGACTAGCAATTTTAAGCGAACTCAATAAACTATTGATTACACCTAATTCTAAAAATAACAGTAGCCTAGGTTATGCATAATAAAAGTCATCTCTCCCCTGTAATACTCAGTCTATGCGGCCTATTTATGGCCTCTAATACCTTTGGCTCAATCTCCATAGATGGCGTGATTGATGAGCCTGAATGGCAGAATGCCTTAGTTTATAGTGACTTTGTCACGGTGGAGCCCCTGACCGGCGGCCCCGCAAAATACAGTACCGAAGTTCGTATGATTACCAATGATGAGGGCATTTTTGTTGCTTTCACTAACTACCAGCCTCCCTCCGTCAAGCGAGTAAAACGGCAGTTTCCTCGCGATGCGCAGATCGAAGCAGATCGCAATATTGTCAGTATTGATTTCGATGGCACCGCGCTGGCAGGCTATGACTTTACCGTGGGCTCTGCTAATTCAATGCAGGATGGCATTGTTACCCCGGGCAGTTATTCCGGAGACTGGGACGGTACCTGGTATTCACAAACCTCTAGCGAAGCTGATTACTGGTACAGCGAAATACATATTCCCTGGACTGTCGCGCCCATGTCCAAGTCTCAAGATGGTCGCAAAAAAATGGCGGTATGGTTTTCACGGGTGGTTTACAACGAATCGCTTAGATTCGCATTTCCCAATGCCTACTATTCTCGCACCACGTTTATGGAGGATTGGCAGCCATTGGAGGTCGATCAGGTGGAAGCCTCGACCATGGACTGGTTTCCCTATGTCAGTTACAGCAAAGATTTACAGAATAACATTCAGTCCGATACATACAACACAGGTCTAGACTTTATCTGGCGACCCAACAGTAGCACTCAGGTGACGGGCGCGATAAACCCAGATTTCGGTCAGGTGGAAAGTGATGACCTGGTGGTTAACTTCTCAGCCTTTGAAACCTATGTCACAGAAAAACGGCCTTTCTTTACTGAAAATCAGGCGCTGTTCAGCAGTAGCCTGCCCAATGAAGATGTGGTTCTGTATACAAGGCGCATAGGTGCTGGTCCCGCTGGGAGTAACAATGGCCTAGTTGATATTGATCTTGCTCTTAAAGTCACCCATTTTGGCGATAATACAGATATGGGGCTCTTTGCCGTCAGGGAGGAGGATTCTGCGGGCAGTTTGGGCGGTGACTTTATATCTAGTCGCATTCAGCGCAAAGTCGGCGGTCTATCGATTGGCCATCGCCTGACCCATGTTGATCGAGCGGTATTAAATCGCCAAGCCACTGTTCAGGTCGCCGATATGATCTGGCAGAAAAGCGAGGGTATTCAGTTCCGTGGGCAGATTCTCTATACCGATATTCAGCAACAGGCCAATACCGTAAACAACCAGTTAAAACTCGATCAGAAAGACTTTGCAGGTTGGGCTTCCTGGTCCTATGCACCCAGTGACGAGTGGTATCACTATGCCGCTATATCGAGTTACGGCGATAAATTCGATATGAATGATCTGGGTTATATGAGGCGCAATGGATTCGACGAAGTCTTCGCAAGCTCTCGCCATGATCGATTGCAGTATGCTCCCGAGTCTTCCATTCTCTCCAGCAGCACAGAGTTGGAATATGGTTATAAGAGAAATACTGAGGGCGATCGCCTGTCACTGTACACCGAGCTGGATCATACCTGGACCTTCCGCTCAACGCGGACGCTATCAATTGAGGCGGGCCTGAAAGCCCCCGGCAACGATGACCTAAAAACCCGAGGCAATGGTTTGTTAGCGACCCCCGCCCGATATTGGCTGGAAACCAAATATGCGAGCCCCAGAGGCAATAATTTTACCTACGACACTAGATTAGAAGTCAAATATGATGATCAAGAAAAAAACAGACTAAAACTGATCTTCAGCCCCCAGCTTTATCTCAGTGAAAGTCTGACCCTTGGCGGCAAACTAAGCTACAGGAATATGCAAGAATGGTTGATCTGGGACTTTGATACCCAGCAACTGGCCGGGTTTAAGGCGGAACGCTACGGTGCCGATATTCGTTTTGACTGGTACCCGTCATCGAGGCAAGAGGTCCGTTTGAAATTCCAGTGGGTCGGAATAGATGCCGAGCAGGTTGAAAGTTACCAACTAAATAGTAATGGCAGCTTACAGTTATCGAGCAGCGCCGCCTCAGATTTCAGCCTTAGTGATACAGCATTGCAGGTGCGTTACCGCTATCAGCTGGCACCCCTATCCAATATTTTTCTTGTCTACAGCCGAGGTGGTTACTTTGCTAGCGACGACGGTGATGAAGGCGCCAGAACTCTGCTGCATAAGGGCTGGGATGGCGTTCAGGTAGAATCGATTATCGCTAAGGTCCGCTATCGTTTTTAACCAATCCTAGTCCTAGCTAGGCAGTATGTTACTCTCGCAGCAGCGGTTTCCAATGCAAGATGCCCGCGACTAGTATCCACAAAATATTTTGTATACTGAGATGCCCACCGACTTGCAGCTTTTTATAGACAAACACCAGTTCCAAAAGATGGACCCCTAATACAGCCAGACCTATCCACATAATCCATTGGCCTACAGCTCCGGCAAACGGCACAAAAACGTTTACTATGAAAATGGCAAAAAGCACCAGAAACATAAATTTATTTATCTTTACAAACAGGTTCACAATTAAAATACCCCTCAATATATTGTTATTGTTCGCGCTTTTTATCGCCTGACATTGGTCAGGACTGCATGGGCTTGATTCTGCTTCTGAGTCGACTCTAGCAATATCCCGCCATTTATCACTATCACTGACATAAAGCAGTAAAAGGATATAGCCTAGCCCACAAGCTTTAAATACTCTTGATAATGGGACAGCACCTGCGCAGGCGCTTCCACCTGAGGATAGTGGCCAATACGCGGCAGCTGCGCTAGATAGTCCAAACGACAATTAAGCTGCTGATAGCGCTCTACCATATGCGCCCCAGATACCGGATCGATGGAACCGTTAATAACACCTAGTGCAATAGACGATTGCTGTAGTGCAGACACCCAGCGCTCACGGTGCTGAATACGATCGCGCATATAGGTAATCAGATTGTGGAAAATATGCTTACCCTCGTTGATATTGATAAGCTGCCAAAAGGTTTGCAGTTCCTGCTCCGTAGGCTTGGTCTTATCGCCGAATACCGAGCTAAAGTTTCGGCAAAAGCCCTTGTAGCCTGCCAGGCGATTGACTAGTTCGCCAATGGGGCTCATCAGCAAACGCTGGGTCAACAGCGCGCGGTGAGTTTCAGGAAACAGCCCGCCATTAAGAAAGCAGCAGGATAGCCAAATGCCATTGCCAGAGCCCTCCAACTGACGGGCCAAGAGCTCTTGTGCCACAGTATCACCGTAATCATGGGCCAACACATGAAAGCGCTCTAACTGCATGGTTTCGACCAATGCATCGACAATATCGGCTTGGCCATGGATGGTATAGCCTCGATTATTTGGTTTATCAGAGAAACCGAAACCCAGCATATCCAGGGCAACCAATCGATACTGCTTGGCCAACTCGCCCCATATAGGCTGCCAGTCCCAGCTTGATGTGGGAAAACCATGCAGCAATAAAATGGTTGGCAGGTCAGCTGCACCCTCATCGACAACGAAAATGGAGTGCCCCAGCACTGTCTTAAATTCACCTCGAGCGCGCCATTGCTCGGCACTATTTTGTGACTTATCGCCCATGCAAATATCCTGATCTCACGTCAAAATTACTCTACTATAGTCGCCCAGTTTCGAACTTGACGTCAAGATCTGCATAGGCAAGACTCTGCGTATCTAGTTGCTACGGCCGTCTAAGTAAAGGCCGTTCTCCAACGAAAATAATAAGATGGGAAAATAATAACAATGAACGCATCGGCTATAAAAATTGATACCCTAATTAAAAATGCCAAAGTTTTTAACAATGGCGAACAACCGGTTATTGAGGATGTCGCTATCGCCGATGGCCGTATTGTCTCCCGTGGCAAGGTGGTCGATGAAAGCTTAGCCAGCAATATTATTGATGCCAATGGCCAGTGGCTAATGCCTGGCCTTTTCGATATACACACCCATTATGATCTAGAGCTAGAAGTTGCGCCGGGATTGCCAGAGTCAACTCGTCACGGTACCACCTCAGTGGTGATTGCTAATTGCAGCCTAGGACTGGCTTTCGGCAATCAGCGAGATGAGAATTTTGATCCAATTGTTGCCTGTTATGCCCGGGTCGAAAATATGCCCAAATCAGTGCTGACTAACTGCGCCGACAATGTGACCTGGAATACGCCCAAAGACTACTTAAACCATTTGGATCAACTTAATCTTGGGCCCAACGTTGCTGTCTTACTGCCGCACTCAATGCTGCGTATAGAGACCATGGGCTTTGAAAATAGCATTACCCGCGACCCGACAGAGACAGAGCTCGACCATATGAAGAGCACCCTTCGTGACTCGCTCAAGGAAGGCTATGTAGGCTTTTCTACCGACGCCCTTCCGTTTCACTATTTAGCACAGCAGCCCCATTGTGAAAAAACCATTCCCACGCAATTTGCCAAATATGGCGAGCTAAAAGAACTGGCACAGGTGGTTCGCGAACAGGGTGCCACTTGGCAGGCAACACCGCCCAAAGACAGCGTGTTAGGCACCTTAAAAACCTTTCTGCTGACCAGCGGTAGACTGCATGGCAAGCCGTTAAAAACTACTGTGGTAGCCGCTCTTGATGTGGCTAACAACTGGAAGCTTGCACGTCTCGCCAAAACTCTTGCAAAGCTACTGAACTCTGCTCTGGTTAAAGGCGACTTTCATATGCAAGCGCTGGGCGCACCTTTTAAGATTTGGTCTGATGGTGCCATTACCCCCATTGCCGAAGAGATACCTGAACTGCGCCAACTCAATGAAACTGATCTGGAAGATCGCGCTGGGCGCCTGAAGATTCTCAATAACGCCGATTATATAAAAGCCTTTAGAGCCATGTGGATGAAAGGTAAGCAAGGCTGGAGCATTGCCCGACTTAAACGCAAGTTTGATCTTGAAGACTTTGCCTTTAATCGCAATCTGTCCGATATGACCGTGGATCTATGCCCACAACAAAACTGGCAGGGCATGAGTTTTCAAGCTGTACTTGACCGTGTTCTAGACATTAAAAATGGCATAGTCACGGAAGGGGTTACCAAGATCGAACGCACTCTGGTGCAAACCGACTTTTTAATGGTCGCAGATGAAGCAGACTTTATGCTGCAAATGCTTCGCTCATTTGACACCAATCTAAGTTGGAGTACCGTCACCGCCAATCGCGACATACAAACCGTTCGCGAATTGCTGATGAATCCATTGCTGCTACCCGGCTTTAATGACAGCGGCGCCCACCTAACCAATATGGCATTTTATGATGTTAATCTGCGCAGCCTGCAACTGGCTGCCACCGGTGGCGATGCCGATGTTAGCTATATGGTGAAACGACTGACCAAAGATGCTGCAGATGTGTTTGGCGTTGAGGGGGGCAGTATTTATGAAGGAGATGTCGCCGATCTCATTTTAATCGACCCTAAAAAACTTGCTGCCTATGATGGTGAAGAGCATGTAAAGCGCATCCATCGCGAAGAGTTCAAGACCGAACAGTTGGTTAATCGGTCTGATGGTGTGGTTAATCTAGTTATGATCGGTGGCCACACTGCTTGGGAAAATAACGACTTTGGGCAAGACCTTGGGCAGGTACCCATGGGCCGACTATTGCGTTCAGTACATACCAGCACCGCCAGTTAGGGGCTGTCGTCGATGTACGAAATACTCTCAGTTGCGATCGCAGTTACCCTGGCAACCTCACTGTTTATCTGTCTTAAATGGCGCAATATTGAATGCACAGGCCCAACACCTCTGTCATTGATGGCCTTTTGTGCGGTGCTATTTACCTCGGGGCTCGATGTTGGCCTAATCATGTTTCCTCTGGTCGAGTTCCCCGTCTATGCAACTGAACAGCAGTACAGTTTCACCAACCCTCTTGCGATTGAGTTTGGCTTTTGGGGATTTTTGGTCTGGGCATTCTATTTTTTAACCACCTTCTACTTTTGTGTTATTGAACCCAGGGTAGGACTCTTCCAGCTTAAACCTATCCGCTGGATTAACAATCTAATTATTATTGCGACCTGTGCTTTTACTGCATTCCTATTTTTAAGTTATGCACCCAGTTATATAGAAGGAATTAGCAATAGTGAGAAATACCTACTGGTGGCCCTAGTTATTTTAGCTGGGGTATTTTCCAGTACCGATATTCGCTACGTTAAAATACTCAGCATTACGTCCAGCCTATTATTTTTGCTCCTAACTCTGATTATGCTTGTCGCCTCTGGTGCTTCTACTCAAGATTATTGGGCATCTGTCGCCAATCTATCCGGCTACTTTGAAAATATTCATCGCTTTGTTAGTCCGATCAGTGAGTACCATGGTTGGTATCTATTTTGGTGGTTTGCCTGGAGCATTATGATCGGCCAGTTTGTCGCGCGATTTGTCAGTGGGTTAAAAACCTGGCAGCTATTATTAGCACTGTTAGTGATTCCATCAATCGCCATAGGCCTTTGGTTCTCGACTCTGTACTATTATTTTTCCAATGAAATTCCAGTGACAGCAATACTGCGCGGTGCCATGGTTACGCTGGGGGTAATCTTTGTGATTAACTCTCTAGATTCACTGATTAGGCTTTACACCGACAATCTAGGATTCGATATCCATAGACTTGGCCGCCAGAAATATCTTGTTGGAAACTGGTTATTAATCAGTACATTGGTGCTGCTATATCAGCTTACCCCGCTTAAAATTGAATGGGTGGGTCTGGTCGTTATCGCCTTGTATGCGGCTATTTATATATTGCTATTTCAGCGCAGAAAAGCGCTCTATTAAAATTTGTTGCTAGGATATTAGACACAATGCAAAAGAACAAAACCTACGACTATGTGGTTGTTGGTGCTGGCTCAGCCGGTGCCATTGTGGCTGCACGATTGAGCGAAGACCCAAACTGCAGCGTACTACTCCTTGAATATGGCGGCAGCGATCGCAGTGTATTTATCGGTATGCCCTCGGCCCTTGGCATACCAATGAATAGCAAAAAATATAACTGGGGATTCGAGTCTCAACCAGAGCCCTATCTCAATAACCGCCGCATGAATTGCCCGCGTGGCAAAGTGATGGGCGGCACCTCCTCTATTAACGGCATGGTTTATGTGCGCGGCAATGCCCATGATTATGATGAATGGGAATCCCATGGTGCCAGCGGCTGGAATTACCAAAACTGTCTGCCGTATTTTAAAAAATTGGAAAACCACCAATGTGTTGACAGCGAATACACTGGCAACGAAGGTCCTGTAGCCATTAGCGGCGGCAATAATATGCGCAACCCGCTATATCGCGGATTTATAAACGCTGGTGTTGAGGCAGGTTATAGCGAAACCAAGGATTACAATGGATTTAGGCAAGAAGGCTTTGGCCAAAAATTTATGAACGTTGATCGAGGCATTCGCGCCTCTACCAGCCATGCCTACTTAAAGAGCGCCAAAAAACGCCCTAACTTAACAATCTTAAAACGAGCACTAGTACAGAGAATCCAGTTTTCAAACAAGACAGCAACAGGTATAGAATGCGAAATAAACGGCCATTCCAAGATATTTAACGCACAGCGTGAAGTGATTTTATGCGCCGGCGCTATTGGCTCGCCACAGCTGTTACAAGTCTCAGGCGTAGGCCCAAAAGACACTCTTGCAGCTGCGGGAATAGACCAGATACATGAACTGCCCGGCGTGGGTGACAACCTGCAAGACCATTTAGAGTTTAATTTTCAATATAGCTGCAAACAGCCTATAAGCCTGAATAGCGAGCTGGGCCTATTCAAAAAGGCGGTTATAGGTGCCCAGTGGCTACTATTTAAAACCGGCTTAGGTCGGACCAATCATTTTGAATCCTGTGCGTTTATTCGCTCAAGGGCTGGGGTGAAATGGCCTGATATTCAGTATCACTTTTTGCCTGGAGCAGTGACCTATGATGGCTCTGTTGCCTTTAAGGGTCATGGCTTTCAAGTTCATGTGGGCCATAATAAACCCACCAGTCGCGGCCATGTTCGGGCCACCTCACCGGACATCAAAAAGCACCCAGAGATACTGTTTAATTATCTGGCCACCGAAGAAGACCGGCAAGGCTTTCGCGACTGTGTGCATTTAACCCGCGAAATCATGCGCCAGCCGGCCATGGATGCGTTTCGTGGAGAGGTTATCCAACCGACCGCAGAAGTACAGACCAATGAGGAAATTGACGCCTTTGTGCGCGCTTCAGTAGACAGTGCCTACCATCCTGCCGGCACCTGTAAAATAGGCACCGATGCTATGGCTGTTGTGGATTCAGAGTTAAGAGTACAGGGCCTTGAGCGCCTACGAGTCATTGACTCTTCAGTATTCCCAACGGTTCCCAATGGTAATTTAAATGCGCCCACAATGATGCTGGCAGAACGGGGTGCAGATTTAATTAAAGGTACTGTGGTAGTCCCTACTGAGCCTGTGCAGGTATATTTAGACCAACAGTGGAAGGTTAAACAGAGAGGCTAGCTTTAATAGACTCGCCAAACAAACATTAATCAAAGACATTAAAAAAGCCCATTCGAAAATGGGCTTCTCTGAGTAAAAAAACAGACTGTTCCCAGCCTATAATTTTACTTACTAGGCTGCATCCACAGAGGCAGAACTGTAATCAGCAGTGCTGAGCCTAAAAATGCAAGAGCTACAGGGTGCGGCATTGTTGCCAGCTCACCACCGTATTGAGCCACAAAACTCGCTGCGATTGGACTAGCGGCATCTCCTAGTCCGGCCATTGCATTAGCATGCAGCGTCCACTGGTTCAGCACATTTGTCATCAACTGGAAGTTCATCAAAAATACTGATAATCCAAATATGGTGCATAGGACTCTGCCGATAACTGGTGCTTCTTTCTCAACCATTACGCTGGAAAACCTAGCCGCAACCCATAAAGATATAATGACTGCCAAAAACAATGTGGCGTTGGCGCCTCGTGATGCTTGAAATGATGCCCAAATTTCTGATTCCATGATTTTTACCCTTATTTATAGTTATATGAATGGATTACCATAGGCGTTCTTCCCGATGCATGCAAACAGGCACATGCAAGTAACCCCTAATAAATTCGCTAGATTTAATTGTGCAGATGTCAGTGAGTAGCCCAAAGAACCAGCGATAACCTTTAAAACAGCTCGCTTGGTTATCAATCGCCAGTGGATTTTGTGAAAAAGGCCGCGTAAGTTATGTTTGAAATATCATCGATGGTGCGGTGTTAGTTTGGGGGAAAGGTCATTGGCGATGAAAGGTTAATTGTTGATAAACAATCTGAAGAGTAATTTCTATGTCGGCTAAGTTTGATCATCTTGTCATTTTCGTGTCGAACCTCGATGACGCTATCAACGACTTCACTGATCTCGGTTTTAAAGTCACCAGAGGTGGCTCCCATGGTTTAACCGAAAATGCACTGATCATCTTTGCAAATCAAACGTACATTGAACTACTGACTCTAAAACCCTTTTGGCACAGCCCGCTTATGCGCATCGCAAACCGACTTGGCCTGCTGCAATGGGTGTTGGAAAGGAAAGCAAATATATACTGCAGGCTGCTGCGCTGGGTTAATGGCGACATCGGCCCCGTCGATTGGTGCGTTAGCGTAACTGATCTTGAATCCACGCTAGACAGCTGGAAAGCTTTGCACTTGGATGTACTAAAAAGCGAAAAATTTTCTCGTGAACGCATTGATGGTGGCATTGTGCGCTGGTATTTGGGTGGCACCACAAGCCATGATTTGCCTATTTTACTGGAGGATATAACACCCATTGATCACCGTGTGCCTCTGACAGGCACCACAGAGCATCAAAACGGCGCTTTAGAGATAAGGGCTATCCAGTTTAAGGTACAAGATAATGTCATTGCACAGAATACGGCAGTCAGATTTCTTCTGCCTGCGGATTATCAAGACGGCAGCAAACAAAAAGACTTAACGCTTGGCAATGTGCAGGTTAGCTTTAAAGAACATGCACTGCCCTATAAGGTTTCGCTTACCATCTCATCCTCAGGTAACCAAGCTCAACAACTTGATCTCGCAAAAAGCCACGGCGCACAAATCAAATTAATCCCATAAGCTGGCTAGATCACGACCAAGTATGCCGCTAACGCCTTTTCCTGCGGTCTTGGCTACCCTATTAAGGTTCCTAAAATTTTTTCAAGGTTACTGCGGCTATTATCCGAAATCCTTCAGCATCGCTTTAAGCTCTAATGAGTGCTGCTCTTCCTCACCAATAAGACCGCGCGCATACTCTTCAAGGTAAATAGATCTATCGGCAACATTATCTAATAGTTTCTTATAAAGACTTAAAGCATGGAGTTCATGTTCTAGGCTTTCTTCCAATATATCCTTTATGGAATGCCTATTGGTTTCTTTAATTTTTGCAATTTTTTGACCAGGATGACCATCTAACCCCACAATTAGCTCACCCGCTTGCTGAGCATGTAACAAAGATTCTGCAGCTTGTTCTTTTAAAAATGCGACAATTGGCAACCTGTATGGGCCACTAACCATCATGGCTGAGTGGGTATATCTTACCACCCCAGCCAACTCATATTCCATGATTTCATTCAAGATACCACATACCAACTCTGTACTGATTTCCTTCATTTCGTAACAACCTCTGTGTTGTGAGTCAAAAAATTCGTGTTATGAGTCTATCTAGCTCCTAACCTTACAGATAACTCCGCCCTGTCAGTGTACATGATCAATGCCA